>X301_European_Hare__coassemble_987_pt1 | contig 27006 bp, 26 predicted proteins | sample X301_European_Hare__metabat2_high_PE_015 | metagenome-assembled genome bin X301_European_Hare
TAATTGGGAAAAAATAAATTCCTTTTAAGTGGGAAAATATCACATCCTGCTTACAGCGAACAGTGCAGAATCTTGGAAGTGAGTAGATCTGGATATTACAATTGGAAGAATAAAAAGAGCATGGAAGCTATCTGCGATACAGAAGCCAAGAAAGAGGAAATAGAGCGTTAGATGAGACTCGTAAAGAAAGTGCTTGACGCCTCCATAGGGTATCCCGCATTCGAGTACAGGAAAATATCCGCGTCCCTAAAGAATGGGGCTAAATACTGATGCCACCGAGAAAAAGGTATGTCTCATTTACAGACGACTAGGCCTCAAGGGGGCATCCCCTAAATTCAACACATCAAGACTTACAAACATATTCAGCACTAACTGCGGTTCGCAGTTCTAAAGCAAGGAGTTCATCGAAGTTCTTAAAGGACATGGAATGTGGATGTTTCCCAACAATGGGAGATTCACAGGAGAAAACAGAGGTAGCATTAATTCCTTATTTTTTAATTGACTGCCTTGACAAAGGGCTTATCTCAAAACAATCTTATGTTTTTTAGGCTGGATCAAAGAGTTCAAGCGAAACAAATATTGTGCTATTATTCGTGTCATGAAGACAAATGCAATGAGGATTTTGGACTCGATGAAAATAAAGTATCAGGTGCTCGAGTATGATATGCCAGATGATTTGAATGATGACATTGCAATTCACTCCTCCAAGATACTTGGAATACCAACAGAACTTGTCTACAAGAGCATTATCATGGTCAATTCTCAGAAGCAGTACTTTGTCTTTTGTCTACCTGCAGAATTTAATATCAGCTTAAAGAAAGCTAGGGAGTTAACTCAGAGTAATTCCATTGACCTTATGAAAACACAGAACATATTAGCCCTAACTGGCTATGTTCGTGGTGGAGTATCCCCTATTGGAATGAAAAGAAAGTTCCCAACCTTTATTTCTGATTTAGCACAACTTGAAGATTACATCTACGTTTCTGGAGGGCTGAGGGGCATTACACTAAAAATAAAGCCTTCTGATTTGTGTTTAGCCTGTTCTGCAGAATTTGCGGATTTCATTTCTTAAAATTTAAGTTTACAACTCTTTTCTTTTACTGTTATCATCTCTTCAAGGGGTGGTAATGGAACTACACGATGAAAAAACACTGAGAAAGCGGGACTTCCTGTTTGCCCTATTTGTGGCATCCATGGTAATGGTCAACACACTTGGAACAAAGATAACAACAATACTTGGAGTTAGAGTATCAGTTGGAATCTTCTTCATGCCAGTTCTGTTTCTAATAACAGATATAGTTGGTGAAGTCTTCGGAAGAAAAGAAGCATCTAAGTTTGTCTCAATGACATCTATTATGCTTGTCCTTCTCTTTATAATGATTTCTATTTGCATTGCAGTAAAACCAAACGAAAGTTGGGGCATGCAAGAGCAATATGCCATGGTTTTCGGCTCTTCCCTAAGAATGACAATAGCGTCCTTAGTAAGTTTTGTAGTTTCACAGCATCTGGATGTCTTTATGTTCTCTTTATGGGGGAAAATTACAAAGGGAAAGTATCTTTGGGTTCGAAACAATATGTCAACCATTGTATCTCAATTTATTGATACAACAATATTTGAGTTTATTGCATTTTGGCATCTAACACCTAAGTTTACAACAAAATATGTATTTTCCCTGATACTACCCTACTGGGTATTCAAGCTTGTCTTTGCACTTTTGGATACCCCATTTTGCTATCTTGGGGTACGCTGGCTATCAGGAAAACAAAAGTAATTTCAAATTCTGGCTTTCAGTTATTTGCCTAATAATCTCTTTTTTCGTACTATTACAACTATGAAAGAAAACAACGATATCACGGCTACCCTACCAAGGGCTATATACATTGTACCAATGCGTAGTTGCCCAATCTTCCCTGGGCTTTTTACAACAATCGAAGTTTCAGATAAGCAGGACATTGAAATAATAAAAAACAGCCAGCGTTTTAATGGCTTTGGTCTTGTTATGCTGAAGTCCGATGCTCAGGATAAAGAGATGCTATCTGAGGACGACTTTTATAGAGTGGGAACCTTTGTCCGTATTAAGAACCAAGTTAACACAGTATATGGCACACTTTCCCTTTTCATAGAGACAATAGCTAGGTTCAAAATAGATAAATTCAATTCTGATAGGGAACTTTTTACTGCGTCAGTAACTTATGTAAAGGAAGACACCCTAACATCTATAGAGGACCAAGCATACACAGCAACAATTCGCGAGGCCCTAAACCAGAGAATGGACCACTCTGTAATTTTGGAAAATCTTAGGTTTAACGCCTCGAACATTCCAGAAGCAATTAGACTAACAGACTACCTAGCGTCATCCATTGTTCCCAAAAGCCGACAGCAAGAGTTCTTAGAAACCTTTGATGGCAAAGAGCGAATCATGAAGCTGCTTCAAGTCATGGCAGAGGAACTGTCAGTTCAACAGATGCATGGAGAAATTCAGGCAACCATAGCCAAAAAGTTAGATGAAAGGCAGCGCGAATATGTTTTGCGTGAGGAACTTCGCTACATTAAAAACCAGCTTGACGAAATTAACTCCACTAATGGAATTAGTCCGAAAGGTGAATCAGTAGAGCCAGATAAAAGACCAGCCAAACCAAGCCTTCTTGAAAGACTAAAAGCTCTTAATCTGAAAGGCCAAACTTACGATGCAGTAATGGATGAATACCAAAGATTGGCATCAATGGACAGCAACAATCCAGAATATGCAATGGTCAGAACCTATCTGGAAACTGTTGCAGACCTTCCTTGGAACACCATTTCTCCAGATAACTTTAGCATTGAAGATGCAAAGAAAATCCTTAATCAGGACCATTATGGCATTCAAGATGTAAAAGATAGAATTTTGGAATTCTTGGCTGTTAGAAAACTAAAAAAAGACACAAAAGGGTCTATTATCTGTCTTGTAGGCCCTCCGGGAACTGGAAAAACATCAATTGGAATCTCAATTGCGAACGCTCTACACAAGAAATACTACAGATTTAGTGTAGGTGGTATGCGCGATGAAGCAGAAATCAAGGGCCATAGAAGAACCTACATTGGCTCTATGCCGGGTCAGATTATCAAGGGCCTTAAAGTTACAAAAACGCTTAACCCAGTCTTTGTAATTGACGAAGTAGACAAAATGACAGTATCTGCCCAAGGGGACCCTGCCTCTGCCCTTTTGGAGGTTTTGGACCCAGAGCAGAACTCAGCATTCATGGACCACTACCTAGATTTGCCCTTTGACGTGTCTAACGTTCTGTTTATTGTAACAGCAAATACAACTGACACAATTCCAAGACCACTTTTGGACAGAATGGAAGTAATTGAACTTTCAGGTTACACATCGCAAGAAAAGCTTAACATTGGGAAAAAATACCTTGTCCCGAAAAGTCGTACAAAACATGGTCTTAAGAGCTCAGATGTTACCTACACCGACAAAATTCTTCTTAAGATTGCTGAGCAGTACGCTAGAGAGGCAGGAGTTAGAAACTTTGAAAAGTGCCTAGATAAAATACATCGAAAAGTTGCAATGGAAATTGTTCAGGACGAATACAAAAGGTCAGAGCTTTTAGGAAGTGGCAAAACAGAAGAAGAAATAAAAGACGAGTTACTTGCTAGACCAATTCGTATCAACGATGAAAAACTAATTAAGTACCTAGGCCAGCCGATCTTCCATGAAGATGAGGTAATTAGAGCAAACAAGGTTGGAATGTCAGTAGGCCTTGCTTGGACAAGCATGGGCGGTGATGTTTTGGCCATTGAAGCGCAGCACATTCCGGGGAGAGGGGATCTTAAACTTACAGGACAACTTGGTGATGTCATGAAAGAAAGTGCAAGCATCGCCTACTCCTATATCAAGAGTATCTGTACTTCACATGGAATAGACTTGACTTGGTTTGAAAAGAACAGTATCCACCTGCATGTCCCAGAGGGAGCTACCCCAAAAGATGGACCTTCTGCCGGTATAACCATGGCAACTGCAATGTACTCTCTAATCACAAACCAGATTATGGCTCCAGATATTGCAATGACTGGCGAATTGTCCCTACTTGGAAAGGTCATGCCAATCGGTGGCTTGAAAGAAAAAGTTCTTGCTGCGAAGAGGAACCTTGTTAAAACCATTATGATTCCTAAATTCAACCAAAGGGATTTGGATAAACTAGAAGATAATGTAAAAGAAGGAGTTACCTTCCACCTGGTCTCAGATATGGAAGAAGTTCTTAAGTATGCCTTCCCAAGTGACAAGTACCCAGCTGGATCTGGGAAGCAGGAAAACGTAAAAGAAACAGAATATCAGACACCTGACGAAAGGCTTGCCACTTTGGTTGCCAAGGCAGTAACTCAGGCTCTTGGTAAGTGACATGGGAAACATAAAAAAGATGGAACTTCTCTCACCTGGTGGGAGCATTGATAAAATCAGAACGGCCCTGACGTACGGGGCCGACTCTGTCTATTTTGGGCTTAAGGATTTTTCGTTAAGAACTAATGCTAAAAATGTAGAGTATGGAAGTTCTGATGAACTTTGGGCTATAAAAAAACAATTTGGCGGCAAGTTCTATTGCACAGTAAATATCTACTTTCATGAAGACGATATTATAAAACTCAAAGAAAAGTTAGACGAGATTCAAAGCTACCCTATTGATGCCTTCATTATCTCTGACCTTGGAATTTTGGACATAATCCGTAGCAAATTTCCTAATGCAGAATACTCACTTAGTACTCAGGCTAACTGTATCAACTCAAACTCCGCTAAAATCTACCACAGCATGGGTTTTAAGAAGATAATTCTTGGACGCGAAACTCCACTTAAGGATATAAGAAAAATTAAGGATGCAAACCCAGACTTAGAGATTGAGGTCTTTGCCCATGGGGCTATGTGCATGGCATACTCGGGCCGCTGTTTTCTGTCTTCACATCTTGCAGGACGCTCTGCAAATTACGGAGATTGCTCTCATACATGTAGATGGAATTACCGTTTAGCTTTGGAAGAAGAATCCCGCCCTGGTAGATACTACCCTATCTTGGAAGAAAATAACTGGACAACAATCATGTCATCAAAGGACCTTTGCATGATTGACCATTTAAAAGAACTTCAAGATGCAGGTGTTGATGCCTTAAAAATAGAGGGAAGGATGAAGAGTATCTACTACGTAGCTACAGTTACTAGAGCCTATAGACGGGCAATAGATAATCTTTATGACAGTTCTATTGAATACAAAAGCTATCGAGATGAGCTATTTAATGTAAGTCACAGGGAATTCTCAACTGGCTTTTTCTTTGGGAAAGGTCCTATTGATGTTGATGACAGTGACATTAACATACCGACCACTGAAGGTTATCTGAGAGACTATCTGTTTCTTGGAATCATCGGCAAAGAAGTTAAACCTGGAATCTATGAGATTGATATTAAAAACCAAATAAAAAATGGAGAAGCTGTTGAGTTTATCGGTCCCGATGTACTAAAAATCAGAGATGACCATGTAGAGGTTCTAGATCAGGACTTTAACGCTATTGAACATCTAGATCACTGCCGAACTGGCTACATAAAAAGTTCTGTTAAGCTTAAAGAAGGGTACATCGTAAGAAAGGAAATAAACGTAAAGTAAAAAATCATGCTTTTTGCCATAATAAGTGTTGCTTTATCAATATCATGTGGTAAAATTTATACAAATATTTAGTTTAGGAGGAAACCTAACATGTCAAGTCACGACCAGATTGTTGGACTGTTTGAAATTTACATTCAAGAAAACCAGAAATTTGAAGAAAAAGGGGTTAAAGCCTCAGCCGCAAGAGCAAGAAGTGCATTAGCAAGCATTGCAAAGCTCTGTAAGGAAAGAAGAAAAGAGATACAGGAAAAGAAAAACGAGATGGATGCACAAAAGTAAGTGCAATATTCAAAAATAACCCGCCTTGGCGGGTTGTTTTTTTATTCTGGATTCGGTCTGTAAAATACTGCAGTAAAGCCGGTAACACTAACCAAGGCAGAATTGGTCTTTTGAGATAAGTCTATTGCCATTTCCTTGACTTGGTCTTTGAAATCTTGAAAACGAACCTTGACCAACTCATGGTCAGTAAGAGCAGCATCTAGCATGGCAACAACACCATCTGTAATGCCATTTTGGCCAACCATCACTACAGGATTAAGAGTCTGCGCTTGACTACGAAGTTGGGCTCTGAATTTGCTATTTAATTCACTCATAGGCATTAGCTATTAATAAGGTCTTTGTATTTAGCCGCAATAGTAAAGCGCTTAATCTTTTTGGTGCTGGTCATATCGAGAGGCTCATCAACAACGAAGACCTTACGAATGCGCTTGTAGGGCAATAGCTCTTTGTTGACTGTTTCAACAATTTGCTCCATGTGAATCTGCATGGCTCCGTGGTCTGGGTAGTTAGACTTAGCTTCATCCGAAGGATGAATAAGACAGGCAACGCCTTCAATCTTTTGCTTTTCATCGGCCATGTAACCAACAACACAGATTTGGTCAATGTCATAGTAAAGCTGGAAGTGGTCCTCAATTTCCTCTGGGAAGACGTTTTTACCACCTTCGGTTACTATAATGTTTTTAGCTCTGCCTGTCAGGTAAACAAAGCCATCTTTATCGGCATAACCGACGTCCCCTGTTCGGAGCCAGCCGTCCTTGTCAATGGTCTCGGCGGTAGCCTGAGGGTTCTTGTAGTAGCCTTTCATGACGTGTTTGCCACGTGTGATGATTTCTCCGTTGCCCTGAGCGTCTTTGTTGATGAAGTCGATTTCTACGCCGGGGAAGGGTTTGCCGATGCTGGAGTATTGGTAGGAGTAGGCGGGGTTCAGTGTGACGATGGGGCTAGTTTCGGTTAGGCCATAGCCCTGGATGAAGTCGACGCCCAGTTGGTTGAAGCCTTTGAAGGTCTCGGCGGGAAGTGGGCCTGCTCCGGAGATGCAGATTCGGTTGTCGGCCAGAGAGACTTTGTCCCTGATGCCTCTGAAGATTACTCTGCCGGGGTTCAGGCCTGTGGTCTTTTTGATAAAGCCACAGATCCGCATCATTGTTTTTACAAGGCATGCTACTAGTTTGCCCTTTTTTTCGATACCCTTCATTATGGCGCTATAGATTTTGTTATAGAGCATAGGAACTGCTAGGAGCATGTTCACATGGCCTTCCTTCATTTCTTTCAGTAGTGATGTGACTACCAAGCGCTTTCCAAAAACGACATTTGAGCCGTTGGTCATGGACTCGATAAATACGGCAAGCATTGTGTAAGCGTGGTGTATTGGAAGTATTGCGTAGAATACATCGGTAGGTCTTACGTTCATGTATGCCTGAACTGCTATTGCATCGAATGTCAGGTTTTCATGGCTAAGCATTACTGCTTTTGGGGTTCCAGTTGTGCCGGATGTAAAGAGAAATGCCGCTAAATCGTCACTTACTGGTTGGGTGATTGGCTGCTCTCCTACATCTGGAAGGTTCAGAATGTAGTCATCTTCATGGTTGCGCTCTTCCAAACTGACTCTGAAGCCATACTTGTTGTTTGCTCCCAATCCATTGGGGTTTTCTGGAGTTTCAAAGCGGTCTGCATCCATGAAGATGCCTTTGATTTCTACAAAGTCTACTAGGTGTTCGATTTCGGCATTTGTTAGGGCTGCGTCAACTGGAACTACGATAGCGCCCATCCAAACGATGCCCATGTAGGCTATTGCCCATTCTGGGCTGTTTTTGCCAGTAACTGCAACTCTATCGCCTTTTCTTACTCCTTGTTTATAGAGCCATCTGGCTACTTTGTCGAACTGCACTCGAGCTTCTGTATAGGTGAAGGTGATATGTTTTGGCGAGAATGCTTCGTAGCATCTGTTGTTTGGAAATCTTGCTGTTACAATATTGAAGATTTCTGCTAATGATGGCCACTCTGAATTAAAGTAGGTGCCCCGATACTGGTCTAGGTATCTCCATGGCATTGGGTCAAGGTCGCTTTTTCTCATAATCAATCCTTCCTTAAGTATTCTGCAGTGGTTGATTCGCGGTGGAGTTTAGGAGCCTTCATTGCTGGGCGTCTGTGGTTTTTGGAGCCTTCTTGTTGGCATCCTCATTGAGGCGTATCCCATCATTGTGGGGCGTTTCCCTTCATTGTGGGCGCCCTCATTGTTGAAAGGTTCCTAATTCTGCGAATTCTTTTCTGTAGAATTCTTTATTTTCATATAGTAAAAAATAACTAGAATGGTTAATCTCTGCTATTTCTCTATTTTCGTGTTCGGCAGAAGAATAGCAATTAAGTAAAAGTAAGGCAATAGTTTAGGGTGGGATTTCTGCATTTATTTTGACATTTTTTTAATTGGTGTCAGAATAAAATAGGGATGAGTAATGATGAATGGTGATGTTTTCTGTGCTTTTGACTTCAGACTCTACTTATGAATTGTTTGAATTTTTCAAAAACCATTCCATGAATCTGCTATTGATTACAATTCTTCTTGGCTGACATTCTTTGTGTTAAATGGAAATTGTATTGGCTGAGAGTTCTGACTTGTTTACAGCTAAGTTGAAAAATCATACACCTAGAGGTTCATAAGACTCTCTAACCATTCAAGGGTTAGACTCCCCTTCCCTTTTTCAATTTCATCAATAAAGGGTTAAGTTACACTTGGGTATTCTGCAATCTGCTCTTGGTTAAAATCAAATTGTTTCCCCATTTGTTTCAGCTTATCTAGTATTGAAGTAAGTAGGAGAGTCTTTTTATGTATTAAGAATCAAACTAAAACACGTTTCTTTATGTCTCTAGCACCATCAAATTATCAAACTTCTGGCGGTATTTACAGATTGCCAAGATGGAAACCAACCTCCGACTCGAGAATATCCATGGTGTAATTGCAAAATATGGAGTCTTTGCCATATTCAACACGGACTGCGATTCTCTTCTCCATATAAAGGAGTTCATCAAGACTTTTCAAGAATACGGAGTCGGGAAATGCCTTGATAACATCCGCATTGAAAAATGAAGTTTATAGTAACTGGTATCTCCTTATGATGTAAGACTTATAAGAGAAAATAGAGATGACATAAATATCTATCTGTCTTGAAAAATGGCTTATCTCGCAATACCTAAATTCAATATACTTCATTCAGACTTTTATACATTCTCCAGCTTATTCGGAATAGCTTAAATTTTAATCCTTGACAGTAATTTTTGACTTTATTTCGTCCACTAACAAATGGATGGTTGTACTAGGGCACATATCTGAAGGTTTGTTCTTACCATTTCTCCTATGCTCATGAAGTTTTTTTTCGGCAAGTTTGATAGCCTCTTTTTCATTGCCAAAGCGATTCAATTTTTCGTAAATTGTGGAATCGGATTTGATATATTTTTGTTGCACTATGCGCTCAAACTTTTCCTCAAATTTTTTGCAACAATCTACAGAATTGTAACATGTTGGCATGGAACCGAAGTAGGCACTAAACCATTCTTCAATACACGGATTTGTCCATCCTACTTTGATGCCCTTGGACTTCGCTTTGATATAATGCTATCAAAATTTTGAACTTGATCCTTATCAAAGACAATCCATATCTCACCATATTGCGGATACAAAGAAGCAAGATTAAGCGCCTCATTCACAAGTTTTTTTGTTTTTGTCTTTATGACTTTAATGACCAATCTACCTTGCAATTCTTGCGGAATGGAATTCCTCAGTCCATTCATATAATTTTGCTCAGTCTCTTTGGTATCAGTAACAATAAAGTAATATCCAAGTTTTGGTATGCGTTTCTCAGATAGTTGCGCTCTTGTCTTTCGATTACCACTTCGTTCAAGTTTCGACATAAATTATTCCTCCTTAAACATATCGAAATGTTTCAAAGTAGGAATGGCACCATATTTTCCTAGCAAGTAGTTCTTTTCGTAATTTTCATCTTTTCGAATTTTTACGCCATCTTCATCAACAAAGTCAGCGAGAGAATACAACCTTGATACTCCAGACAAATCCTTCTCCGTAAACCATATTTCATCCCGCCTCAACATATTTGCATTTAGTTGCCATGAATCATGTGAGGTAAAAATCAGTTGTGCATGCTTTGTGTTGATATTGGAGTCTAAAAAGGTAATGATAAACGTTCTTACAAGCAATGGATGCAATCGAGCATTCAACTCATCAATAAAGAGAACACCACCATTCGACAAGACGTCCTGTAGCATAGGGTATAGAGCAAACATTTTAAGTGTACCTGCCGACTCATGCTGAAGAGGAATAGATACAGTTTGGTCAGAGTCATTCATTTTATGAATGGCATCTATCTTTATATGTTCATCTTCATCATCGTCAGTTTTAAAAACTTCCACATTAAACCCAATTATTGAAGGATCGAATGCTGCGAAGTAATTCACTACTTTTTTTTGCACATCTTTGTTTTTAGCAAATCCTTTTGGAATTAACTGTGATAGAAAAAAGTTTTCAATCGGTTTCCCAAAATCAGCAAAATCATTGTTTACGAACCAATCCCTCACAAATTTTAATTTTGCAATTTTAAGTTTTGCCCCTAGGGATACCACAAGTGTTTCTTTCTCCAATGCAATTTTCAGATTTTCTCGACTTTCAGCTGGCAACCCGGAAAAATCAAACTCGTCTTCGTTTCTGTAAAATATACTCTTATAAACACCCCTTGAAGATTTGGATTTATAATTTAGCCATTCCTCACAGACGCCAGTACTGTTCACAGTGAATCCATAGTTATAGGTTTTGGCACCATTTTCTTCGGAATCAATAAAATACACTTCGAATGAAGATACACCTTTTTTACTCGTTGTATCAAAAAGAAATGGCGTGGGTTTAAAAAACTCGGATTTTTTCTTTGCTTCCAATGATTCTTCTCCGCCATAATTCAAAGAACGAATAACATATGTGGACATGTACCTAAAGGCTTCTTGAACATTTGACTTGCCGCTTGCGTTTGCACCAAAAATAGATGCAACAGGAAGTACACGTTCATTCGCTATTGATATTACATGATTATCGAATTCAGAGATTTTGGTCGCCGTCAAATCTAAAGTAGTATCATCCCTAAACGATTTAAAGTTTTTAAAATTGAACTGGAGTAACATAATTATCTGTTCCTTATTATCTGTTTTTTTTTAAGTATATGGGGAATTTTTTTGATTATGCAACACTTAAATGAGAAATAATCTCATTTAGATGTTGTTTTTTCGCAAAAAAATAAGGTAAATGACTACAGACTCAATCTATCGTAGGCTTTTCCATATGTTTTCGTTCAACTCTGGAAAATAACTCTATCTTATAACAACTACAAGTCTTAGCATTTCTACCCTTCAAATTTTACCCTTTTTGTCTGAAATTGGACCAAAAGGGATATAAATTATCACCAATTGCCTTAAAAAAGGCCTTTTGGGTAAACCTAACCTTAAGTGGCTTTCCTTTCTGCTACTTAGAGAGAAAAGTGAAACGCCGCAAGTTCAAAATAGCTTATTACAGTACTTGTAGTTTGACTATTCTCTTGATGTATAACCAGCCAACAGTCATCTATCCCACATCTTCCTATGGCAGATTGTTAGCTTACGTGTTAGAATCGTGGCAATGGAATTTAAGACTTTTGAAGAAATAATGGACTATATGGGCACCTTCGTGAACCTTGAAAGAGCCACTGCGGGAAGTAGTGTCTCTACAACAAGCGCGAATACAGGCAGCACTTCCACAATAAGCACATCGCACGAAAGTAGCACGCACAGTTCAAACACCCCAGCCGCTGGCAACACTCTATACAACAATCGAACGTATCGCCTAGACAGAATGCGTGCCATCATGCAGGTACTGGGCAACCCGCAGGATTCGTACAAAACGGTGCACGTAGCCGGTAGCAAGGGCAAGGGCTCCACGGCAAGCTTCATCGCCTGCGCGCTAAAGGCCGCTGGACACCGCGTAGGCCTATACATGTCCCCCCACGTCAGCGATTATCGCGAGCGCTTCACCCTCTGCGGCCGCTTCGTCGACGACAGCACCCTAATTGCCACCGGCAACGACCTTTTTCACCGCCTAGAAGGCTTTCACTTCTCTGACGCTCTGGGCAAAAGCTCCCCCACAACCTTCGAACTCTACACCGCATACGCGTTTTTACTCTTTAAGCGTCTTGGCTGCACCTGGGCCATCATCGAAACTGGGCTTGGCGGACGCCTGGACGCCACCAACATCATCACTCCACAGGCGAGCATATTGACCCCAATCGAACTAGAGCACACCGACATACTGGGAGATACCATCGAAAAAATAGCCACAGAAAAATCCAAAATCATAAAGAAAAACATCCCCAGCTTTAGCGCCCTTCAAAGCGCAGATGCACTTTCTGTCTTTCGCAAAGAAGCTAAAGAGCAAAACTCCCCTTTTTACTACCTAGGCGACTTTGTTACCAACATAACTGAAAACCACATCGGTTTTTCCGATGGTTATAGTTGGAACTGTCACCTTTCCATGCCAGGTTTGGTGCAAGCACAAAACTGCGCTTTGGCCCTACTTGCCATTCGCCAACTTGGCCTATACATTCCTCAGATTACTGAAAAAGCCCTAGAACAAAACCAACTTCCTGGCAGGATGGAGCGCATTAACTGGAAGCGCACCCTCTATCTAGACGGAGCACATACCAAAAATAGCATAAAAAGTACCATAAGCACCTTCCGCACCCTGTACCCAGGCCATGGCGGAGTCTGCCTTTTTGGCTCTGTCACTGGCAAAAATCATCAAGAGATGGCAAAGGAAGTCCTATCTGCCTTTGACAAAATAGTAATATCGCGCCCAGGAACCTTCAAAAAAAGTGACATCCAGGCCCTTTACAATCTCTTTAAAAGCCTAGCTAAACCTAACCAAATTATTGCTATTTACGAAGATGCCTCAGATGCCCTATCGTGGTGCCTTAAGCACACAAAGCCAGAAGAAGCTATCCTAGCAACTGGTTCTTTCTACCTTGCAGGGGAGGTTAAAAACGCCTTATGTCTTTAAACTACAAAGAAATAGAACTAATTCTGCAAGAGTCCGCCCTAGAAGGCGCCAAAATCCAAAGTGTGACGCAGAACTCGTTCCACTCTGTTACTTGGGAGTTATATGACCAAAAGCGTGGACGCTTTCTATTTTACACCGAGATAGGTACACCACAAAGCCGCCTTCACATCCTTCCTTCCAATACTCGCATTGCAAAAACCAAAAAACTCCAGCGCTTTGAGCAGTATGCACGAAAAAACCTAGAAGGCTCTGTAATCCTATCCTGCCGCCAAATGCCCTATGACCGCGCTGTAGTGTGGGAGTTAAATAACCATGGAAGGATGCTACGCATCTATTTTCGCTTCTACAGCGGCCCCGGTGCCAACATCATAGTTACCGACCAGAATAACATAATACAGGACTTGCTTCTGCGCCGCCCTGGACGCTCGGAAGTTAGTTCCGAAAAACTAAATCTAGACATCCGCACAGAAGCAAACGGCACCTACACTGTCCGCCCTTGGGACCAAAGCGCCTATCCCACCTTTAGCTCATTTATTCAGGCAACCTGTACTCAGCAGGACAACCAGGCGCAGTACAATCAACTACTAAAACAAGTGCAGGAGCGCATGGAAAGCCAACTTTCGCGACTTCAGCACTCAATTACCAGCGCCCAGCGCACCATTGACTCCAACTCCAACTTTGAAAGCCTCCGCTATCAGGCCGACATCCTCTCAGCAAACTCCTACCTAATTAAGCGCGGGCAAGACAGCATAACCGTCACCGACTGGGCCAAAGATGGAGTTCAGATAGTAATTCCCCTAGACAAAAGCCTGACCCCCGGTGCCAATGTTCAAGCTCTTTACGATAAGTACCAAAAAGCCAAAGGCGCCTACGACAACGCCATAGAGGAAAAGCGCCGTCTTCAGGCCGATTACTCTGTCCTGCAGGAGCGCTTCTCAAAGGCCATGGAAGATACTGGAGATATTTCTGAAAATATTCGCCGTCTTAAAGCCATCCTCGACAAAACTGCCACCACTGAACAAACTCAAAACGGCCCTGCAATTCAAACTACCAGCGGTGGTTTTCAAATCATCGCTGGCCGCAACGCCAAAGAAAACGATGACCTATTACGCCACCATGTACGTGGAAATGACATGTGGATGCACACTAGAGACTATCCAGGCGGCTACGTCTTCATTAAATACCGCCGAGACAAAACCATCCCCCTAGAAGTCCTTCTAGATGCCGCCAACATTGCCGTCCTTTTCTCCAAAGCTCGCAACAACTCTACTGTGGATCTGTACTACACTCAGGTCAAATACCTACGTCGCGTACGAGACGGCAAAACTGGCTTGGTAATCCCCACCCAAGAGAAGAATCTAACCATCAAGCCAGACCCCGCCCGCATTTCACGCCTTCTTCCAAAGGAGTCCCAATGAAACCCACCGTCGAAGGCATCATGTACCCATTAAACGCCAAATCCGCCATCCTCTCCTCCGGCCTTGCTAGTCACACTGGCCCTACATTACCTAGCAACACCGGTTCTAACTGGCCAGCCGTGTGGCAAGTGCCTCATGCCTCTTGGCAACGCTGCAAGAGTGTTTTAGACCAAACCTTCTCTGCCATTTCTGCCTTTACCGCCTCTTGCGGCAAGCCCTCTATAATCTTTCTGCTTGCCCCGCTACATCTAGGCTCTGTTGATTTTTCCAATGAAACTTTAGTGTATGCTCCGCAAGATTCAATGCTAAAGGGCTCGGACTGGATGGTGCAGGTTACGGTGCCGGATAAACTTCGCCCATTGGTACGCCTAGATAGTGACCTGGTGACGGAGGAGTGCAGTCTGGAGGTGTGCGCGCCTTATTTAGACATGCTGTTTTCAGGCCAGCCAGTTTGCTACTTGCTAGCCACCGCCCCCGCGCCAACTCCCAGCGTGAGTGCAGGTTTTGCCACAGGTCGCATCCTTGATCCTAGCGCGCCTTTGCACGTTGGGCCGATTTCGCCTAGTGCGGGCGGTGTTTTGGGGCGGATTGTAGAGATTATTGGGACATTTCCGCGCCCGTTGATTTTGGTTAGTAATAATGCAGAACGCCAGTGCGCGGGAATGTGGATACAAGCCTTAGGCGAGTAGTTTTAAGCAAATGCTGAAATAATTAGGTCTTATCAACGCAAAATAGAGACTATTCACAGCACTTGCACTAAATTGGCATAGTGGCCCGTTTTTAGTACAATAGGCTATGACTTTATGATAGACTGAAAATAACACCATCATAGCAAAGGAACTATTCATGACTACTTCACATGAGATATTTTATGATAACGACAGACTCTGCATCACTTTAGCCATAGGGGATAACGTACTAAAAGGCTATGATAGCCCTGCAAATAAGCAAAGCGCCTTTTTGTACCACGCTGCACATCTAGAAGAAGTGGACTGGCAAAGCCTTCAGATGGTCGGAGACCGCTGCTGCATGGTTTTTATGCCAAATGACCTGTTCAGCGGAATCCCTGTAGATGCCTCAGAGTTAGCAACCTCTTTGCGCCCTAGATCTTTGGAACTACTACGCAACTTATCTTATGCCATTGAGCAGGCAGGAGACCGACTGTTTTGGAACTTAAACAGCATTCCACTTTCAAACATCATGTTTTTTGAAAACGGGGACATACTACTTCTTTCTGACCAAATGGGAGACGCAATGGACCGCTTTGAGTTGGACCAGCAGCGCCGCTTTAACAAGGACATTTGGTACGTCCATAACTGCGCAGAACCTTTCGCTCGCACTCATTTTTTGTTCCAACTGCTCTACTTTGCCCTAACAGGCATAGCCCCCTTTGAATCAGAAGCAGTACGCGAAAACGAATTCAAGGCCATCCCAATCGGCCTACTCTTTCCGGAGGCATCCTCTCAGGGCACAGAGGGCTCAGTAGCAACCCCAGATTTAAAAACAATCTTCTCACAAATCGACAAATCCCTATCCGACAACAAGAAATTCCAATACTCCATCAAAAAGCCATACCTCTTTTTCCGTGAAATAATTGACTCCCTACTTAATGTCCCACCGGCTCTGCTTACACCTGGGGACAACCCCAACATGAAGGCCTATTTCGGCAAAATAGAAAAACGCGCCAAGGTCAAAGTCTTCTTCCGCAAAAAAGGCGTCAAAGTCGCCTGCATCATCGCCGCTTGCGCCATTGTACTCTCGATTATCGGCTTCTACGTCTACAACGCCGTCAAGCCCCCACTAACGCGAGACCTCAACGAAGTCGAAATCATCCAATACTACTATGACGCCCTAAACGACCTAGACACCGAACGCCTATCTGAGCCACTCAAAAACGGCTACGACAGCCCAGACTTCTCTCAAGTCACCTACCTCTTCATCACCAGTAAAATGCAATTCTCCATAGAAGGCCACTCTCTGGTCAAATCCCCCACAACTTGGCAGGCCGAGGGCATGGGCCCCTTACCCCCAAGCTCAATTATCTACGGAGTTACCGACCTATCCATCACGGAAGTTTCACCCGACGTCTACCGCGCCACAACCACTCTTTGGACTTCGTCCAACGAACTTGATGAAACAAATACACTAATCGAGGAAGAAGGCATGACAGTTTACAAGTATCAGCAAGTAACCGAATTTACCTTCCGCACTCGCGGCGATTGGCGAGAAATTACCAACATCGAAAACATTAGCCTAGAGCCACTAGATACCATCCACGTCGACTACGTCTCAGACCAATCTCCCACCCTTGGCCTTTAAGCAACGCAACTGTTCACAACTAATTTCAAAAGGTCAGGCAAAAAACCTAGGGAAGGAAGTCGGACAAAATTTCTGGTAGCAAACCTAGGTCGCTGGGGTCTAGCCAATGGACATTGGGGAAGCTCTTGAAGAAGGTCATCTGTCGTTTGGCGTAGTGAATGGTGTTATTTATAATCTGTGATTTGATTTGCGCCAAATCTTCTAGGGTCAGGGCGTCTAGAGCCCGCACAGTGGAGGATATTTCGCCGGTAAAAGTGTGGACAAGGAACTCGTGATAGCCAATGGCGGACATGCTTTGCCAGGAGAGTGAGGCGCCCATTTGGACAAGTTTGCGAATTTCGGTGATTAGGCCGTTTTTGAGCATTAGGTCGACGCGCTGGGTGATGCGGGCGCGGAGGTCAGCTTTGTCGCGTCGAAGGCCGAGAATTAGGGTGCGGAGGCCGGCGCGGGGAGATGTGGGGGTGGCGAAGGATGAGAGGGGGCGACCGGAGGCACGGAAGACCTCGAGGGCGCGTGAAATGCGGTAACGGTCGTTGGGGTTGATTTTGGCGGCGGAGATGGGGTCGACAATTGTTAGATAGTGATAGGCTTTGGAAAGGCCCTGGTCGCGGATGTATAGGTCGATGGTTGCGCGGATGTCAGGGTCGGATTTGGGTGCGGGGGAGAGGCCGTATAGGAAGTGCTTGAAGTAAAACGCGGTGCCGCCGGAGATGATGGGAATGTTTCCCCTACTCCAGATTTCTTTGCAGGCGGCATCTGCGTGTGTGATAAAGTCGGCGACGTTCCAAGTTTCCCATGGCTCGATTAGGTCGATTAGGTGGTGCGGGATAATTGATGTGATTTCCGAGTCAGCTTTTGCAGACCCAATGTCGAGGTGCTTATAGACCTGCACTGAATCGGCATTGACTACCTCAAAGCCATGAGGGATGGAGTTGGGTGTGGCTGAGCTAAAGCCGCGCGCAAAGTAATCAGCCAAAATCTGTGTTTTGCCGACAGCAGTGGGGCCAAAGAGAAAGATAACTGGCTGGTCTTGTGGAGATTTCACTGTTCTACAGGTGTGTATTCAACCTCATCATTTAGTACGCGAGTTAGGACAGAGGAGACAACTTTTTCGTTGTTGTTTTCTAACTCTTCTTCTGCTTGCTTATTGGCAGCAACGATTGCAGCTTCTTTGATGGCCACACAGGTCATCTCATATACGTTAACATCTTTGTCAATCAGTTTATCAAGTGGAATACTCACAGTAGGTCTCCTATACTTAGCGCATTGCAGTGTAGTGCAAGCGCACGAACATTAGTGCAAGTGTATTGCTTACACTTGCAGTTTTTTTCGTGCAAGATTAAGTGCACATGCAAATTAAAAATATATCAGCTTTTGGTGTTTCTGTAAAGTTTCTATTTGTGGCTCATGTAGCTTTTGTATTTTGCTAAAAGTTTTACGATTCAACCGAATCAACAAGTTATTCTTCCGAAAAATGCTAGGAAACAACAAGAGTACTTTTTCTGAGCAAGAATTTAGCCAATTAGGCAAATCAATTGGTTTCCCAAGTTTTATCATAAAAATGGATACACTACTTTATCCAAAACAGCGCTAACTTTAGATGCAAATAGCATAAAGAAGCATAAGGCCAAACTTTGCAAAGCTAAATCTGGTCATAAAAGTTAGCTATGCTTAGGCAGAGCGGATAGGATAATTTGAACAATCTGCTCTGGGGTTTTGTTTTCAGTGTCGATAACTAAGTCGGCTTGGCTGGTGTCGTTGTTGTCTATGCCGTAGATGCGGCTGTAGCGCTCGGTATCGTGAGCATCACGGTCCTGAGTTTGTGCAAGACGCTGCTCGACAGTTCCACCCTCTCGCCTAGCAATGCGAGTGGCGCGCTCTTTATCTGAGGCAAGGAGGTAAATCTTGAAATCGGCGTCCTTGAGCATCCAAATCGCAAGCCTAGACCCAAGAATGCAATTTTCTTCAGCCATTGCCATCTGAACCTGTCGCTTATCCAACTCTTTGTCGATGTTGTCATCCTTGTTGGCTAGGGCACAGAAGTCCCAAAAGTCCATTCCCCTCTCTTGAGCCATTTGGCGAAAAGTGAAGTTGATGATAGGATAGCCTAGCTTTTGGGCAAGCAAGGTTGACACGGTGGTGTTGCCGCATCCGCTTTTTCCTGAAATTGCTATTCTCATTTTAACCTCCTGTATATTGCGTTGCCTAAGCAATAGGTCCCACAGCATAGTGACTGCAGACCTAAATAAACGCGGTTGGATCTAGAGTTCACGTGTAATATGCCTACTGGACATGGTGAACTTCACTCAATATTTCACTCAATGTTTCTCACCTGCTCTCTGATATTCTCTAGGCAGTCCTTCATCTTGACAACCTGAAAATTCACTTCGACCAACTGACTTTTCGAGCCAATGGTGTTAATCTCTCGGTTCATCTCTTGGCACAAAAAGTCCATCTTCTTGCCAACAGGCTGGTCAAGGTCCAACAGGTCCAAAAATGCGTCGATGTGGGCCCCAAGACGCACAACCTCCTCGTTTATCGTAAAACGATTTAACATCACGGCGACCTCGGTCAGGATGCGGTTATTATCATAATTTTGGTCACCCAACATCTCCGCAATCCTCTGACGTAGATTATCCTTAATCAGGTCCTCCAGCGTCGCCACATTCGCCCTAACCACGGCAAGGCTATCCTGAATCTCAGTTATCTGCTTCCGAAGGTCGGTGGCGGTGACAAGGCCCTCGCGAAGCTTGGCAGCGTCGAATTGGTCCAAAACACTGGCCAGACAGGCGTCTAGGCCGTCGCGATACGTGTCCAACGTGGCACTCTCCTGGGCAACCAACACGCCGGCATGGCCCAAAATATCGGAGGCCGTCACATTCAGCTCGAGTCCTTCGGCATGGGCGATTTCCTGTACGATTTTTAAAGCTTTGGCGTACGCGCGAGCTGCCCCTTGGTCGACGTTGACCGTCAGCGCGCTTTCTAATTTCTCAAGACGAACCTTCAGCTCGATGTGCCCCCTCGCAGCGTGCTGTCGAATGGCCTCCGTGGCCACCTGCTCATACGCAGAAAGGCACGACGGTGCGGTGTATACAATATCCAAATACCTACTGTTGACACTCTTTATTTCCATGATCAGCAAATACTTGCTGTCATTTAGCTCCGTGTACCCATACGCCGTCATGCTCTTCATTCCTCTCCCCCTCTGCCACCATTGGTTGGCCTATCGACTACTCTGGCCCTCTTAGCATCAGCCCTAGAAACTACTCAAAAGTTCAAGTTTTCTATATTTAATGTTGTTTGTATGGTGTAAGTTTGACAAGGTCTTTGTCAACCCTATTAAAAAGACAAATTCTACTACTAAACACGCCGTACTTTCTAACCCCGTTCGATGTCTTTATGCGCAAAAAAAACAGAGCCCCTCTCGGAGCCCTAAAAACTTCAGATGTAAAAATTAAAGGAACTATACTTCTGAAGCCATTCTCGCTTAAAAAGCTAGTTGCTGCCTTACCTGGAAAGCTTAGCCTTGCACTGCTTGCAAACCTTCTTGGTTTGACCATCAATAGTTACATCATAAATAGCCTTAATTGCTTCTCTTTTGCAAACTGGGCAAGTCCCACGTCCGCCATATGCAACTTCTTTTAAACCTGTACCTCTATGTGCCTTTGACATATAAAACTCCTAGTTAAAATTTCTAAAACATATTAACTTTGATTCTTGCACATTGTCAATAATGATAAATTAGAACATAAACATCAGAGACAGCGTCATAGTTGGTTTATCAGTGAAAGGAATTCTAACATTTAATGAACCCTCAAAAAATCTAAAAGAACCGCCAAGACCTACAGAGACATAACCTTGCGAAATATCATTAAACGGAGTACTAAAACCCGCACGAGCAAAAATGCTAGAATCTCTTACCAGCCTAAACTGAATCTCAGCTCCAGTGTTGACCCTTCTTTCATTAGAAAAAAGATGGTCAAAATCAAGACCAACACTATAAATGAAGTTGTTTGCCCTTCCACGCTTGGAGTATTCTTCTCGACTCCAATAGATGCCAATCCCAGTTTGTGAAAACAAGGTACTCCAATTAAAAACCGAGCCCTCGTCATCCTTTCCCAGAATATTGGACAAAAGAATCCCAATATGAAAACCACTAATCTTGGTCATCAAACCCGCACTTACCTCAATGGTTTCCAAGTTTTGAACACGAGTAAACTGAGAAAAAAGCGTCTGCATAGGGAAGTCCAAAATATTAGACATAGGGACATTAAGACGCTGCTGAGTAGAGCCAGCTAGAATCCCAATACCAGCGCTAACATACTTATACCCCACACTGAAGTTAATTTTTAGCGCAGTATCCTGATAAAGATCAACTTTACCATCGTCCCTTCTGTTCTGCGAGTTAAAGTTAATATCAAGCCCAAGGGTCATCATATCTGCAACAAAAAGAGCATTCGCAGACAATTGAGGAACATACGGAATACTGGCCTGACCAATTTGGTCCCCAGTTTCTATATTAAGAGCAAAAATGTGCCTGTTATTATCAAAAAAGACAGCTGCTGGGTTGACATAGCTTTGCATATCATACCCAGCAACGGCAATCCCAATCCCTCCCATAGCATCAAGCCTAGGAGAACTAGCCGCAAGGGCAGAAATTGCAAGGCACAATATCAAGACCAGAGCAAGGGTCTTTTTCATTCTGACAAAGCCTGCCTCAGTGCAACCGCCACTTGATCTGGGCACGAAGATTTCTTATATCCGCATGTTATCCCAGAAAGCCTCTCAACCGCTTCCTCCGCAGGCATCCCTTTTATTAATGCAGTCAGACCCTTGTGATTTCCATCACAGCCACCAACAAAGCACAAATCCTGAATACGATTCTGATCATCCAACACAATACTAATCTTTCTGGCACAAATACCAGATGGTGTAAAATCAATTTGTCTCATAAAAACGATAATATCAAAAAAATAAGCCCATATCCATACTCAATTTCCCCCTTCTGCGAATGGCAAGTCAGTGATACAATAATCTCATGCAGCAAATCAGGGTCTACTTCCATGTCGATTTAGACGCATTCTACGCCTCGGTCGAGCAACGGGACCACCCCGAATATCGTGGCAAGCCCGTTATCATCGGTCTGGTGGGCCCCCGAAACGTGGTCTCAACGTGCTCGTACGAAGCCCGCGTCTACGGCGTGCACAGCGCCATGCCCACCACCACGGCCTATCGCCTGTGCCCAAACGGCATCTTCGTACCCGGCGACATGCAAAAATACAGTCAGGTCTCGCACCAAGTCATGAGCATACTGCGTGAATATGCACCAGAAATGCACCAAGTCTCCATCGACGAAGCATCTCTGGACATGACAGGTACTAAGCGGCTCTTCGGACCCGCGAGGCCATTGGCTAATTTCATCAAAGACCGAATTAAATCTGAAATAGGCATAACCATGAGTGTCGGCATTGCCACCTCCCCCTTCATAGCCAAAATGGCAAGCGATTACAATAAACCCGATGGCCTATGTGTGGTCTCTCCAGGCAAGGAGCAGGTGTTCATTGACACAATTGGCCTTTCCAAACTTTGGGGCCTTGGCAAAAGCGGCCTAGCAACCCTTCAATCTAAGCACATAAGCACCCCAGAACAAGTCCGCCAGTACGACCTACCCACCCTTCAGCGCATGTTCGGCATGTCCTTCGGCCAGTATCTTTACAATGCCTGTCGCGGCATTGACCCTGGAACGATGTACCAAAAGAGCAAGAGTCGCTCAATTTCTACAGAGACAACCTTCTACGAGGACATCAAAGACGAACAAACCCTCTGCCAAGTTCTCTTAGGCATGTCCAGTGAAATTATGGCACGCTCCTTTGACGAGTCCGTTATGGCCCGCACCGTCGGCTTAAAACTCCGTTGGGGAGCCGACTTTCGCACCATCACCATACAGGATACTCCAGAGGACCCCATTCTAAATACAGACCAGGTGTACAAAATTGCAAAGCGCCTCCTTCTCTCCAAGTGGAAAAGCGGCCAAGGCATCCGCCTTATTGGCCTTGGTCTTTACCAACTCTACACCGGAAGTCAACCCATTCAAGATAGTCTTTTTTCCGAAACTGACCACAAAAAACGGGATTTGGACCGCGTCATCCACGCCTTAGGTTCCAAGGGCCTTTCCCTTCTCAAGGCCAGTGAACTTCCTAGTCACACATCTCATCCCTCTCAATCTTCATCCGACCCTACCTCTTAGCTTTTGTTACAACATGCTAGCTTTAGCATAGCATTCAACAAGCCAAAACAAGCTTAAAATGCAAGTAAGTTTAGCGGTCCAGGACAGTGAATTTCCAGAGATAATCCTCAAATAAAGCAGTGTACAAACAACAGAGAGATACGGAAAGCAGGACTGCGCCAATGATGTCTGTTAAGAAGTGGACGCCGCACATGGCGCGGAAAAGAACCATCACAACCATAGCAAAATAACAGGCCCATCGAAGAACATTAGAAAAAACGCCTTTAGACTCATAATAGCCATCGTCAACCTGACCAGCACGACCAAGCAATGACTTATAGGGTAGAAACTTAAGTAAAAGTGATTGACTATAAAGGATACAAAGAGCAAGCATGGTGTGGCTAGAGGGATAAGATGGCTCTGGGTCCGTAGGTCGGAAGTTGATAACTAAAAATTCAAAGAGAACATAAAAGAAGACAACTGCGGCATAAAGAATCATTGTAAGCAGTAGAAGCCGATTCATTCGGACAAGACTTTTTGTCCTAATAAGAGAAATTAGAGCAAAAATAGCATTGACCATGGCAATGATAAGACAGAGGTATCCAAGAAGTTCAGTTACTAAGTACATGCTCTGATTGGAATTAAAAGCACGATTAAAAGCCAAGTTTATAGTAGAAAAACCAACCTTAGTTCCATTGGCACCAATCGAGGCAACATCGCAGAATTTCAGTAGAATAGTAAATACTACAAATAAAACCCAAAATACATTAAAGGCAATGTATGGCCCAGACCGAGTTAATTTAAACGATTTAGATGATTTACTCATTTTGAGGGAAGCCCCTTGGATTCAAGAATCAAATTGTGCTTTAGATTCTTAAGTTTCTTGGAAAGAGAAACCTTGTAGATATGAGGGTTAATCAAACGGCGGTAACTATTGTGGAAGTGGCTCTGACTCTCCTTGGCAAAGGCCTGAATCTCTTTTAATGAGCGGGAAGGCATGCATGTGTGCCCATCCTTCATGACGCAAGTTAGAAGTGGCTCAAAGCGCGAGTACTTTCCGCCACGAAGGAGGAACAAATCGCCATCAGTGAAGGGGTGATAGAAGATAAGGTCTTCACCTACATAGAATTGCTCGTCATCTAGAGCAATAAGATCGGCAATGGCCAAATCGTCAGGACCATAGAAGCGATAGACCTGCTTAATGCCAGGATTGGTCGTCTTAGTGTAAGAATTACTGACCTTAATTGTTGGCTGGAAAGTGCCGTCAGGGGATGCTTTGGCGGCAAGTTTATAAACACCACCTAGGGCACTTTGGCTACCGCCAGTAACCAAATTGGTACCAACACCCCAAGAATTTATAGGCACCCCATCCTTCACTAGGGTGGTGATAATTTCCTCAGTCAGGTCATTGGAAACACAGATTGTGGCATCTTCCAGACCAGCCTGGTCTAGGCGCTGCCGCACAGCCCTAGCCAAATAGGATAGGTCTCCTGAATCTATTCGCACTCCAATTTTCAGTCCCTTTTCCTTCTGCTCCTTGCCAACAATAATGGCATTTTCAATGCCACTGCCAAGGGTATCGAACGTATCAATTAGAAGGACACAGTTGCTTGGGTATATCTTAGCGAACTCGCGGAATGCCTGAAGCTCGTTGTCATAGGCCATAATCCAGCTATGAGCCATGGTTCCACCGACAGGAATGCCAAAAACCTTGCCAGCAATGGTGTTGCTAGTCAGAGCGCAGCCTCCAATGTAGGCGGCGCGAGAGGCAGAAAGCCCGCCATCAAGACCCTGAGCCCGCCTAAGCCCAAACTCCATCACAGCTCCCGTTCCTGCTGCAGTGCAAACTCTCATTGCCTTTGTGGCAATCAGAGTCTGAAAATTGATGGTATTTAAAAGCAAACTTTCAATTAACTGTGCGTCAATTAGGTGCGTATGAACTCGAACTAGAGGCTCCCCTGGGAAGACCGTGGTGCCCTCGAGTGGCGCGTAAAGGTCCCCATGGAAGCGATATGTGGCCAGATAGTCCAGAAACCTGTCGTCGAAGATGTGCAGGCTACGAAGGTACGCGATGTCGTTCGGGCTGAAATTGAGATTTTCGAGTTGCGTGGTCAGTTCGCCCAGACCCGCGAAGACGGCGTAACCGCCTTGAAATGGGTTCGTTCGATAGAACATGTCAAAGACCACCTCGGGGTTTTCACCGCTCAGGTAATAGCCCTGCATCATGGTCAATTCGTAAAAATCAGTCATCAATCCTGAAACATTTGCACTCATAACTCACATCTCCATATAAAGTTGCATTGTAGCGTACCCACAAAGGCATGGCACCATGGCCCGATTTATTCCAATAGCCTACTTTGCCTCAATCTTCGTCCGGCCACCCATGTACGGGACCAACGCCGCTGGAATCTCCACGCCTCCGTCCGCCGTCTGGTAATTCTCCAAAACCGCTACCATCGCACGCGACAGAGCCACCGCCGTACCGTTTAACATATGCACATACTTAGACTTACCATCCTCATCCCGATACCGAATATTCAAATTGCGGCTCTGGTAATCCGTGCAATTCGACGTCGACGTGACCTCCCCGTACTCGCCGTTCTCTCCACGACCAGGCATCCAAGCCTCAATATCAAACTTGCGATACGCTGGCGCACCCAAGTCACCCGTACACGTATCAACCACACGATACGCTAGGCCGAGGCCTTTGAATATTTCCTCTTCTATCGAAAGAATCTCTTGATGCATTTTCTCCGACTCTTCCGGCACACAAATCACAAACATTTCCAACTTGGAAAACTGGTGTACCCTATACAAACCCTTCGAGTACTGCCCTGCCCCACCGGCCTCTCTTCTAAAGCAATGAGACAGACCTGTCATCCTAATCGGCAGTTGCTCCTTGTCCAGCACTTCCCCACTGTAGTACCCACCTAGCGTAATCTCGGCGGTTCCAACCAGTGCTGTACCCGTATCCTCTAGCGTATAAATATTGCTTTCAGCCCCTCTTGGGTTAAACCCAATGCCATCCAAAATCTCTTCTCTTGCAACATCCGGCGTAATGAAAGGCGTAAAACCATGGCGCAAAACAATGTTCATAGCATAATTTTCAAGTGCCATCTGCAACAATACGGCATCGTTTTTCAAATAATAGAACTTCGGCCCACTAACCTTAGCGCCCTTCTCAAAGTCAATCAAATCCAACTTTTCGCCAATCTGCACATGGTCCAGTGGCTTAAAATCAAACACTGGCGGCTTTCCCACATACTTAACCGCCGTACTATCCTTATCCTCTTTCCCAATCGGAGCATCCGGATGCGCATAGTTTGGTATCTGCTTCACAATCGTATTAAACTCTTTCTCAACGCTCTGCAGTTCCGTTTCAGTTGTCGCAATCTTTTCCTTAATATCGCGACCTTCAGCAATCAGCGCCTGCCTTGCCTGATTGTCCATTTTTCCCTTCATCTTCGCTGCATTCTCATTTCTTGCGGCCCTCAGTTCCTCAGCCGCCTTCATCAGCGCCGCTCTTTTGTCCATCAGATTAATCGCTACATCAACATCAACCTTCATGTTTCTGTTGACAATATTCTGATGAATCTCATCACGCCTAGCCTTCAACTCTCTGTAATCAATCATATCCACCTCTTTTACGCCACCGCCTTGGCCTAATTTTGCCTTGCAGTCAGAGCCGTCCTAATTCACGGCATCTCGCTTTTTCTTCGTACCAGTTTGACCAGCTCAATGGCATAAACTAATTCAAAAATATTTTTCTAAATCTTAATGAAAACCAGATTTCCTTTCAACACTACCACAGTGCACTAAAGCACATTCCCTTTCTGAATTGCATGAATTACACCATTACTATTCACAGCCAATTAATCAGAAATAGGTACTTTTATGGACATAACTTGAATGTCAAAGTGAAAATCTAGCAAAAACGTCAGGGCTTGACTGCTCAGTTAGCCTTCATAACAATTGCACAAATCTTTTACAAAACTTTTGGGTCAATCACTTTTTTTGTGGGATTGCCATTCATATGGTGCCTAATCAAC
>X301_European_Hare__coassemble_990_pt1 | contig 26668 bp, 19 predicted proteins | sample X301_European_Hare__metabat2_high_PE_015 | metagenome-assembled genome bin X301_European_Hare
AAAAAGTGATACGTGGTATCACTTTTCGGCTCAAATTCTAACAAAAAGTGATACGGGAAGTGGCTTAGAGGTTTTTCTAAAATTGACTGCAAAATTCTTTCAAACTCGGCATCACCGCGATTCGCTTTTAGTGCTATTGACTGAGATAATTAACTAAAAATAATCGCAGGCGAGGCAAGGAAAGCAACACCTGCGATAGAAAAAGGCTGAAAAAGTTGTTTTAGACTGCACCTGGGTTACGGCCGTGGCAATTTTTGTATTTTTTACCTGAACCGCAAGGGCAGGGGTCATTGCGCCCAATCTTGGGAGCAGAGCGAATAACTTGAGTTGGAGCGGTATGTGTGTTTTCTGCCTGAGAGCGGGAATTTCTGATGTTTTGTTTGACCGAATTGCCAAAAGAGGCGGAATCTCGAACAGTGGAACCAGAGGTAGCAGAAGTAGGAGATCCGAAGGCATAGTTGCTACTATGAGTTTCAATGGTGCGGCGGGTTTGAGACTGAGGTGCAGCAGGTTGAGTAGTGATTTGGACGCGCACTATGGTTTTGGCGACGGAGGTTTTGATTTGGTCAATCATGCGGTCGAAGATTTCAGAACCTTCGAGTTTGTATTCAGTAAGGGGGTTGCGCTGGGCGTAGGAACGAAGCGCGACAGAGTCTCGAAGGTCTTCCAACTCTTCAAGATGGTTTTGCCAACGGGAGTCGATTTGTTTAAGATAGACTTGGCGGATAAAGAGAGAGAAGATTTCGGGGCCAACAAGGGAGACTTTGCTGTCGATAAGAGTTTTAACTTCATCTTTGATGCGCTGGGCGAGGGCAGAGGCAGAAAGATTCTGGTCGTCGGCTTGGGGGACATAGTCAAAGCCAATGGTGTCTAGAAGACTCTGGTGAAGGTCGGCTAGGTTGACCTGGCTTCCCTTGGACTTAGAGTTCTGGCACTGCTCAATTGAAAAGTCAATGTATTCGTTGCAAGCGTCAATGGCACGCTGGATAATATTTTGGTCCACAAGGATTTGGTCGCGTTGTTCGTAGATGAAGTTACGCTGATTGTTCAAAACGTCATCGTATTCTAGAAGGCGCTTACGGATGTCAAAATTGCGCTCCTCGACACGCTTTTGCGCTGTCTCTATTACCTTGCTGACTAAAGAGTGCTCGATTGGCTCTCCAGTGTTCATTCCAAGGCGCCCGACAATGGCCTTTAGACTGTCCTTTGCAAACAGGCGAAGCAGCGTATCGCTAAAACTAACATAAAAACGCGAAACACCAGGGTCACCTTGACGCCCTGAGCGCCCTCGAAGTTGGTTATCGATACGGCGGGATTCGTGTCTCTCAGTGCCTAGAATATACAGACCGCCAAGGTTCTTGACTTCTTCATAATTCTTTAACCACTCAGGGTAGGTTTTTTCACGTGCAGCCTTTAGTTCTTGCTCAGTGGCATCTGAGCCACAGATTTTTCGTGCAAGCGCATCAGGAGAGCCGCCTAGCTTAATGTCCGTACCACGGCCTGCCATGTTGGTGGCTACAGTAACAGCGCCCTTAGCGCCAGCGTTTTCTATGATTGTAGCTTCACGAGCATGGTTCTTTGCGTTTAAAACTTCGTGTGGGATGCCCATCTTGCGCAGTAGTGAAGAGATAAGCTCGGATTTTTCTATGGAAACCGTGCCAACCAGTATTGGTTGGCCTGTACGATGAACTCGGTCTATTTCTTTACAAATGGCGGCGTATTTGAAATTTTCGTCCAAATAGACCAGGTCATCCAAGTCCTTGCGAATTACGGGGAGATGTGTGGGGATGACGACGACGTCTAGGTTGTAGATTTGGTTGAATTCGGTGGCCTCCGTGTCCGCTGTGCCCGTCATGCCAGAAAGTTTGTCGTACATGCGGAAGAAGTTTTGGAATGTGATGGTGGCTAGGGTTTTGTTTTTGCCTAGGATTTTGATGTGCTCCTTGGCTTCGATGGCTTGGTGAAGGCCGTCGGAGTATCGGCGCCCGTACAAGATGCGGCCAGTAAATTCATCTACTATCTGGATTTGATTGTCCTGGACGACGTAGTCTGTGTCTCGATGGTACAGGTACTTAGCGACCATTGCTTGTGTGACGTAGTGGATGTATTCGAAGTTTTGGTCATCGTAAAGCGAGCCGTGTATTATATTTAGGCGCTTTAAAATTTCCTCCATGTGAATCATGCCTTGCTTTGTAAAGCTGATTCGTTTGGACTTTTCATCCAACATGTAATCTCCTTCGGGCTCTAACTTCATATCGCCATCGAATCTAGCAAATGCAGAAATTACTGGATAATCCCCAGTTTCTGGGTCTTTTTCGCACTCTTTAAAGAACGATGTCACTTTTTCTGCATTTCGTGCCAACTCTGTATCATCATCTGCTGGGCCTGAGATAATAAGCGGTGTTCGCGCCTCGTCAATTAAGATTGAGTCAATCTCATCTATTATGCAAAAGTGATGCTTTGGCTGTATCTTATCTTTGGCGCTGTACTTCATGTTATCTCTTAGGTAGTCAAAGCCAAATTCATTATTTGTTCCGTAGGTTACGTCACACTGGTAAGCTTTACGGCGTCGCTCATTGTCCATGTTAGACACTATTACGCCTACACTTAGCCCCAGAAAGTTATATATTGGCCCCATCCAGTTTGCATCTCTTTGTGCCAAATAGTCATTTACTGTTATTATGTGTACGCCCTGTCCCTCGAGTGCGTTTAGGTACCCCGCCGGTACTGATGTCAGGGTCTTTCCTTCTCCAGTTTTTAACTCAAGTATTTTCCCCTGATGTAGCACTATAGCGCCCATTATCTGTACGTCATAGTGACGCTCTCCCAGTACTCGGTAAGAGGCCTCTCTTACAAGGGCGTATGCCTCAGGTAGTAATTGGTCCAGTGTTTCTCCGCCTGCTAGGCGTTCTTTGAACTTATTTGTCTGTAGTGGGAATTCTTCATCTTTAAGGCTCTTGGCCCAAGATTCATAAGAGTTAACTTTATCGACTATAGGCTGTAACTGTTTTATATCTTTGTCTTTCTTGGTTCCAAATATGGCTGTAAAAATACTCATGCTCTCATTATATTAAAAAATTCACCTGTCGGAAAGGTTTGACGCTCAGTTTATGCTGTCACTTGTTCTATCACTTGACTCTAACGCTTACAATGACAGTGCAAAACCTAATTCAGAAACCAAATCAGACATTGAGCGCCATATGTAAGATTAGTTGATAGACTGGCTGTAAATTGTAAACTATTTTGTTTGACCATAGCATTTAAGGCAGAAGTAAATGAACTATGCTTGGGCCTTGTAGTAGGGTAGTGTATACTAACTTGACTAGGTAAGGTCGACACTTAAACTTGTATTGTCTAATTAAGGATGTATTTGTATAATTAGAACACTACGATGTAAAGGGCTGCGTTAATTGCAGTTGCTATACTCCCAAGAGGCATAAATGCATTATCTGAAAACACTTGACTATATTTTGTTTATTCTACTGATGGTTGGTGGCATCTGGGGAGCCATTAAAGGATTTTTAGATGAACTATCATCTAAGTTTGGATTAGTATTTGGCTTTTTGATGGCACTGATGTTTACCAATGCGTTAAGACCAGTGTTTCAGGATAGACTAGGTTTTCCAACTTGGTTTGCAGCATTTTTAGTATACTTTCTTATCTTTATAGTTGGCTATTTGCTTGTAAGATTACTGGGCTCTATTCTGACAAGAATTATTGATACAGCAAATATTTCTGTTATAGACAACATACTAGGCTTTTTTTTAGGCCTAGTAGAGGCATTTTGTCTTATTGCTGCATTTGAGTTCATTCTTGGCTATCAAAATCTCTTTAATTTAGAAAATGTGTTTAAGGAAAGCCTTTTTTCCAGCAAATTAATTAATCCATTCATAAATCTTTGCATTAAAGTATTTAACATGTTTGCCTGAGGTGTCTATGCTTGGTGGTCTTGAAAAAACACAGCCAGAAGTGGCCCTTTTGCTACAAAACCTTGTTGATGCCGCTTCAATGTCAAAAACCTCAACCTTAACCACACCACCAAAACAAAGTAACTTAGACAGTACTTCACTCAATACTTCAATTATCACTGCTAATACTGAAGAGGTGGGGACCAGAGATAGAGCAATCTACACTGGATTTCCGAATGCAATCCTTTTAGCAGGCGAAAATTACAGTGGTAGAATGTTTGCAACTACTCAGATATGCAAGGCTATGAAGGTGCCAATGGAAAATGTGCTAATAATATCGGACAGAAACCATAGATATAGAATTGGTGCGGCTTTGAATCTATATCAAAAAAACAAAAACTCTAGCGCAAAAAAATTTTTGAAAGATAGCTTTTCAATACTACTTTCACAGTATCAGGGGGCACTACTAGAAGCACAAAGTACCACTGCAGGAAAGAAAAAATTCTCAGACGCTGCGGACGTGGCCGAACTACTAAACGAAATTGACAACATAGATCAAAATAAGATTGACTCTTACGTGGACGATTTACGACTAAGCTTCGAAAAACTACTGGACCCCCCAAAAAGTCCCATAACCTACACAAACTCCATCCCTCCAGTAAAAAAATCCACAATCTCCATCCCTCAGGTCAGGGCAATAATCGACTGGTGCCTAACATCGTCCATGGACGGGAAAGAAAAATTTGTCATTATCGAAGGCCTGGAAAACGCCGGTGCCCCCGCCATCAACTCACTACTCAAAACTCTGGAAGAAACCCCCAAAAACGCCCACTTCATCCTCATTTCCTCCAACCCTGGACGCATTCCCGCCACCATTCTAAGCCGAGTTCGTCGATTCCAGTTCAAAGAGTTGGGTGATAAAGAAAAAAATTACATACTAAATTCACTGTTTGTAAATCCCAAAGATTATCCAACCCTAGAATCCTTTTTTATAAAAACATCAGGAATTGATGATGACATTCTTTTGCAGGCAGCGCAGAATTTACTTAGAAAGAAAGAAGTTAACCTTCCAAAGCTAGTTGATGAGCTAGAAAAAAGCCAAAGCTGGGACAGATTCTTCCAGCACGTAATAAACCAGACATCTGTTGCATTTCAGGAAGGAAGGCTGGATGAAAAAGTGTCACGACAGATACTTTCTGAAGTTACAAATGCAGTAGCAAAGGGCAAAACCTTTAACCAAAACAAGAGGCTGACACTTGATTTTGTTATCTACAGAGTTAAGGAGATTCTAAGATGAGCCAGTTTTTAAAAAAGGCCTCCAGTAAAATTGAAAAACTCTCCAATGAAGAAATTCTAAGAATTATTGAAACGCAAAATAATGATTTAAAGATAAGAAACTATATCTTAGATACGGCAATGACGGGTGTGTTACTTTTGGATATGGACGATAAAGTAGTGTACCTAAATGCCACACTTGGAAATTTTATAAACCTATATCCAAGGCGGAAATATACAGATTCAAACATCGCTAGGGTAGTACGTTCATCAGAAATAATTACGTTTGAAAAGGATTTTAAAGAATCTCAAAAACCAGAAATGGAAGAATTCTTTCAGGTTGAAAATCCAGCAACGGGCCAAAGAACAATCAATTGCCGAGCCTCGAGGGTTAACATATCAAATACAAACGCAGGTACAAAATACATTCTTCTATCATTTATGGATGTAACACTGTTTAACAGGTTTAAGGAAGAATTTAGAAAAAACGAAAGCCTAGCACAGATGACAACAATGGCCGCTGGTGTTGCCCACGAGATAAAGAACCCACTGGCATCGATTTCAATTTATCTACAACTGATGGACAAGGTACTGGAAAAACAGGGGACAATGACTAGGGAAGAGGCTCATAAGTACCTAGATGTGGTTAGCGAGGAAGTTGATAGGATCAATAAGATTGCAGTCGACTTTTTGTTTGCAGTAAAGCCAATGAAAGTTAGTTTGTCCATTTGCAATGTAAATGACATTGTCAAAAAAACAATTTCTGTAGTTTCAGCCGAGTTAAATCAGAAGGGAATTGAACTTAAGCAGCGCCTGGCGGTGTCACTTCCGAACGTTCTAGCAGATAGTTCTCTGATACAACAATCGCTTCTGAACTTAATAAACAACGCCATGCAGGCTATGCCGGAGGGCCGAGAAAACCCGACAATAGGTATTTCTACATACATTGAGTCTGATATGGTTCGTATCTGCGTTTCTGACAACGGATGCGGCATGGGAGAGGACCAGATGAGCAAAATCTTCGAGCCATATTATACTACCAAATCCTCCGGCACTGGCTTGGGTCTAACTGTCCTTTTCAAAATCATGAAGCAACATGGTGGAGATGTCTCAGTTCGCTCAGAACTGGGGAAGGGCTCTGAGTTTACCCTCCAAATCCCAATCCCTGGTACAGAGCGCTTCCGAATACAGTCCTCATCGACCACGCCATCGGACACCGCTGAGAAAGGAACAGTACAGTGAAAAGAAATATCCTTGTTGTTGACGATGAACAATATATTAGAGAAGGCCTTTGTCAGGCACTAGAGTTGGATGGCTATAAGGGCCTTTCTGCCCCCGATGGGCTAAGCGCCTGGAATATCATTAATAAGCAGAGCGTGGATATGGTCATTACAGACCTTAGGATGCCCAGCATGGGAGGGGAGGACCTGCTTAAAAAAATCTATACCACTTATCCAACGATACCTGTAGTAGTACTGACTGGGCATGGGACTATAGAAGATGCAGTTAAGGCCATGCAAAATGGTGCAGTAGACTTTCTGACAAAGCCAGTGGATTTGGGACACCTTTCGGTCTTGATAAAAAGGTCCCTAGCTGGAAAGGACATGGCCGATAAGAACCGTGAACTTCAGGCAGAACTGGAAAGGCTTAAGACTAAGAACAAATTTGCAGATATAATTGGTCAAAGCCAGAAGATAAAAGAACTTATAGATACTATAGTCCAGGTGGCGCCTTCAAAGGCGTCGGTCTTAATAACAGGTGAAAGTGGGGTAGGGAAGGAACTTGTTGCGAAGGCTATAGTTAACTTTTCAGATAGAAAAGATAAGCCCTTTGTCAGCGTCAACTGTGCAGCTTTAAATACAAACCTTCTTGAGAGTGAGCTTTTTGGTCACGTCAAGGGCGCCTTCACCGGAGCTACCTCAGACAAAACAGGACGTTTCGAACTTGCTAATGGTGGGACTATATTTTTTGATGAGATTGGCGAAATAGACCAAAGTACCCAGGTAAAGCTACTACGGGTTCTTCAGGAGCATGAATTTGAAAAGGTCGGGGGAGAAAAAACCATAAAAACTGACGTTAGGGTGTTAGCTGCAACAAACAAGGATTTGCCTGAAGAAATAAAAAAAGGCAGATTTAGGGAAGATTTGTACTATAGACTTAACGTTGTGTCGCTTTATGTCCCTCCACTAAGAGATAGAAAAGAAGACATCTTTTTAATTGCAACATCATTTTTGAACGAGTTTTGCAAAGAAAATAATAAAAAAATTGATGGTTTTTCCTCAAAGGCTAGAAGCGCGCTGTCTAACCATAGCTGGCCTGGCAATGTTAGAGAGCTTAGAAACTGCATCGAAAGCGCTGTGGTTAAGTGTAAAACTAGTCAGATAGAACTGGAAGATCTGCCTGAAACGGTGCGCAAGGCTACCAAGCCCAATGCTATTGAGATAGAGTTGGGCACGACAATGGAGCAGGCAGAGAAAAAGATAATTGTAAGCACAGTGGCATATTGCAATAACAACAAGTCAAAAGCTGCCGAAGTTCTCGGCATTGGGAGGAAGAAGGTTATCAGTGTCATGGCCGAATGTGACGGCTCGGGGTCCGGGGAATGACGACGGATCAGGTTTACAAGATTTTTGACCACGACGGGCTTTTAAGTAAGAATATTGACTCGTTTGAGTACAGAGAAGGCCAGTTGATGATGGCCCTAGACGTGCTTGATTGTTATCAAAATGAGCGAGTTGGGGCAATTGAGGCTGGGACGGGAATTGGCAAGAGTTTTGCGTACCTAGTGCCGGCGATGTTTTATGCGTTCGATAATCCAGATGACCGGACGGTTATTGCCACGTCGACGATTAATTTGCAGCGACAGTTGATGGAAAAGGATATTCCGTCCTTGTTCATTGCCCTAGGGAAGAAGTGCGAGGTGGCCCTTGCGGTGGGGCGAAATAATTATATCTGCCTTAGGCGTTTAGGGGACGTTGTTCAGGATAATGCCCTTTATGCCTTTGACGGCGTGTCCGACATTTCGCGTCTAAATGCCTTTGCGGCGCAGACAGAAACCGGCCTTCGTAGCGAATTTCAAGGAAAGCTAGACTTCCAACTTTGGTCATCTATCTGCTCTGATTCTGATTTGTGCATGGGCGGAAAGTGCCCCTACATCAACGACTGTTTCTATTTTAAAGCCAAACGAAAGCTCTTTGATGCCTCAATTATCATTTGCAACCATCACCTATTATTCGTAGATAGCAATTATCGCCTTGAAAACGACTTAGACTACTCAGCCGATGCCATCCTCCCACCATTTCACCGCCTAGTAATCGATGAGGCACACAACATTGAACGCCACGCAACGGACCTTTTCACGACGATGTATTCTTCCTACTCCCTAAAAAGGCAAATGGACCACATCTACGACACCCGCGCGCTACGCAACAACGGCACCGGCCGCCTTCTAGATGACCTTCTCCCATTCTGCTCGGATCGAAACATCTACCACGAAATCGTCGACCTTTACACACTAGCCAGTGCCAAGGCCGAGACCCTTAACATGGCCACACTTAACTTACTAGAGTACAATAATCTTGCGCATCTTCTTATAACTAAACAAACTATGCCTAGGCTGTACGGCGAAATAGGGCAGGCTGCGCTTGATGTTATTAGTAGCGGAATGAAGCTTCTTGATAAGCTTAACTTTTTTATTGCAAATGTTGAAAGTGACTCAGCAATAGAGGTTCGTATAGAAGAATTTAATGTCTTCACTTCCCGTATCAGTGACATTCTTAATCGTCTAAAACTCTTTATGGACTGGCAAAACTGGGATGACTCGATCCACTACCTAGACATCGAGCGCCATGCAAGTAACAAGGTTGTTACCTTCAATATAGCCCCACTTCAGGTTTCTCAGGTTCTTTCCGAGGCACTGTTTAAAAAGCTAGACTCTGTCATCTGCACCAGCGCCACGCTTGATCTTCACGATGACTTTAAATACTGGAGTACAGGTGTTGGACTTCCCTTCCCAGAAAAGAGCTTTGTTAAGCGTGTCTACACTTCCCCCTTTGACTACAAAAGCCGTTTGATGCTCTTAACCCCTTACGACACACCAACTTTCAGTCGGGAAAACGAAAAACTTTACGCTGACTTCACTTGCCAGACTGTCTACAGCGCCATTGCCAGTTCTGGTGGCGGTGCTCTTGTTCTTTTTACCAGTTTCAAACTTCTTGAATATGTCTTCGAGCAGCTTAAGCCCCGCCTTGCCATGATGGGCATTAACTCATACAAGCAAGGTGAAATGGACCGCTATGCTCTACTTAACAAGTTTAAGTTGGATACTGATAGTGTTCTTTTTGCAACTGACAGTTTCTGGGAGGGCGTTGACGCCCCTGGCAACACGCTTCGCATGGTCATTATCACCAAGCTTCCTTTCCGTATGCCTGACGAACCTATCTACAAGGCGCGTTACGCTAAACTAGAGGCCGATGGAAAAAGTGGCTTCTACAGCCTTTCGCTACCTGACGCCACAATGCGTCTTAAGCAAGGTTACGGCAGACTTATGAGACATACCAACGACAAGGGCATTGTCCTGATTCTTGACTCCCGCATTGTCTCTAAAAGTTATGGTGGCATGATGCTACATTCTCTTCCAGAAAGTTATCACCCCGAAACTGAAACCCGCACAATAGGGGAGAAGATTGAAAGTTTTTTGTACTAATACCTTAGGAGACCGCCATGGAACAAAGCACCAAAAACAAGTTTCGAAAACAGCTTCTATCTATCATGCCTGAAGGTAAAACCATAACCACTCAAGAGTTATACTCGCATTTTGGTGACATGAACAGTCAAACTGTTTCCTGGCACCTTCATCAGGAGTTGAAAAAGGGCTTTATCGAAAAGTGTGGCCACGGCCAGTACCGCCTGTCCGCTTCCACCCCCGTTGACCAAAATCGCCTTAGCAACATTCCTGCTCTTTCTCAAAGTGCCTATCAGGCATTAAAAGCCTCTGGAATTGATTTTTACCTATCTGGTCTTGATTGCCTAAACGGCATGGGCTTTAAAATAGATGGCTCTTACCCCGTCATCCTTTGCACACCCAAATCCTCCACCAAGGAAGCACAGACCCTTCTTATGCGCCAATACGATTTAGCCCTTGCCATTACAGAGTCAGATGAACCCTCGGGCCTTGCCGAACTTCGTAGTCGGATTCAGTTTCTAATTCTCTCTAGTTCCAATTTTTCGCTTCAGCGTGACTGCTTCGCCTTTCCTGAAAAAGCTTTTGTAGACCTTTACTATGCCACCACACGCATGGCTTATCCCCTTCCAATAAAAGAACTTGCCCACCTTTACAGTCTAATTTCCCCCAATGCTTATCGTTTTTACAGCGCCACAAAGGACCGCGGTCTTCAAAACGAGCTAAATTTTCTTCTTTCGCACAACAAGGAATTTCTTCAGGCCATTCAAAACTATCTTTAATCACGCCCCTTAGTGCAAAAAAAAACCAGAGGCCTGAACCTCTGGTTAAAAAGAAGATATTACATTAACAGATAACTGCTAGAACATCCTTAATATTAAGAATCAAGTACTCCTCACCATCCATCTTTACGTTGGTTCCAGCATACTTGTCATGAAGAATTTTCTCTCCAACCTTTACGGTCTTCACATCATCACCAATTGCTTCAACAACAGCAATCTGTGTCTTTTCTTGAGCAGTCTGTGGAATAAAAATTCCACCGGCAGTCTTTTCTTCAACCTTGTCCATCTTAACAAGAACTCTTTCTCCAAGCGGCTTGATTGTCATATATCTATCTCCTATTAAAAGCAGTATTGTGCGCCTACACGCAACGACACTAATATAATCAAAAAGATTTCACTCGGCAACTATCTGTCTAAAACAAATCTTAGGCTCTTTACTACTCTTACGAATTCAAAATCTCGCTCATAGCGCGTGAGGCGATATGCCATTTCATAGACTCATTTCCAACTTTGGGATAGAACACTCGGTTGTGACCATCTCGAACCGGAAGTTCAATGTGCTTACCAATTTTTAGAGTAGCCAAGAAAACCTCACGAGGGTCATCATGCTCCTGAATCTCCTGGTCCTTAAAAGTGCCCTTATAATCCCAACCTGAGTGAGAAAAAGTAAGAACTCCATGCCCAACCTTTGTGTAGTTGTTAACACCAGGAATATCAATACCATAATCCATCTCAGCTTCCATCTTAAAATCAGGCTTTGAAACTTCTTCCTTAACCTTTTCATACTGCCAGTCGTACCATTGACTGTAGTTCTCAAAGTACTGAGTATCCCCGCTCCACTTAAAAGTAAAGTCATCCTGGAAGGTGGCAGTTGCGCCACACTCAGTACAAGTTACATCGTTACCGCTAGCCTTAAGTTTAAATTCAGAACCACAACAAGGACACTTATAGAACATAGTGTCAAAGCCTTCAGCCTTGTTTGGGCCAGAGACTTTGACATGGTTGCGCCTACCGAATTCAAAATCATCATAGGCTAGGGAAGACTTAACCCTTTCAAGAATGATATCCTTATCTAGCGTCTTGGCCTCATCGGAGGTAAAAAGCTGCTCTGTAGTAACCTGAACCTTCCCTCTGTGCTTATATGTGGACCACTTAGCATTGCCAAGCCCCGCGCCCTCTATCTTACAAGTATAGACTGGAACTTTCAAAAAACGAATCATTTTGGCAATAGAAGGGGAGATATAGCCAAGATGTCCGCTAGCATAAACAGTACCTTCAGGAGCAATATAAACAGTGCCTTCATTTTTCTGCACAACATACTGAATCTTACGCATAGCAGCAAGGTCAGTTGCAAACTGATACTTAGGAATTGCACCCAGAACCTTCAGCCAAAACGCAAACTTCTTAAATGTGAACCAGTGATAGCTCACCAAAAAAGAAATCCTAGCAGGCCCAACCGCACCAGCTACAAACTTATAATCATGATTGGTTGAGTGATTACTTAAGATTAACGCAGGGCCTTTTATCTTCACTCCACAATAACGTACATTGTACTTTAGGCGGACAATAAGTCTTGCATATATATGCCTAGCAATAAAATACAGAGGCGCAAACGGCTTTTTCTGAAGAATCTCTCTCTTTTTCTTTTTTCCCATAAATCAATTTTACCACATAATAACCCTCAAATAGAACAAAAAATCAAAAATAGTAAGTTTTCGACTGCAACAAATTTTCGTATATTAGTGTCAATGCAAAGTACGAAAAATGAAATCCAATCCCCAAACGCCTCTGCTACCAAGCAAATTCAAAGCCTCACTCTTCGTCTGGCCGACCTATGCACGTGCTTTCTACTCCGCGCCCACGACTCCGACCCCGACCCGCTTTGGCACACCTTCTACAACATCCAAATGACATCGTACCTCATCGCCAAACGCAACTTGGCCATCTCTAATCCAGAAGGTGATATGGTCCACGATCTAATCCGAGACACTTGGCTACAGTTACGCTCTACGCTAAAATCATCAAAGTTCTATAAATCCACCAACCCAGAGCAACTATTTAAGACCATTCAAATAGACTTTCCTTTGGACCCATTTGACCCAGAGTGCACATTCTGCACGAAAAAAGTTTATCTACTGTGTCAAAATGACACAAAAAACAAGGCCATTGGTTAAAATGTGTCAAAACGACACACTTTTTGCCCCCAAAAGTCTATAAATTATAGCCCTATGCCTTCATCCTTAATCTATAAATCCTTTAAAATCAAAGAAAAATTACTACCCTAAGCCACTTGGCATAAAACTTGCTAGTATGGAGGCAAGGAGTTATGCAATGGCAAAAATCAACACAACTACAGTAAACAATTCCGAAGTCGGAGCCCTAACAATGTACCTTAAGGACATCGAAAAGATTCCCCTTATTGATAGGGATACAGAGTATGACCTTGCAGTTCGTGCAAAAAACGGAGACCTTGAAGCACGCGAAAAACTCGCAAATGCTAACCTTCGTTTTGTAGTCAGCATTGCAAAACAATTTCAGAATAGGGGACTTCCCCTCGTCGATTTAATAAGTGAAGGAAACATTGGACTTCTAACCGCCATCGATAAGTTCGAGCCGGATAAGGGCTACCACTTCATTAGCTACGCCGTATGGTGGATTCGTCAAGCCATCCTCAAGGCAATTGGCGAAAAAGCTAGAATGATTCGCCTTCCAATGAACAAGTCTGCAGACCTTTTGCAGGTCATGCAGGCCAAGAACAAGCTTGAAAAGGACACCTCAGCCGATGCTTCTATCGAAAGCATTGCAGCCGAGTGTGGTATGGACCCTGCCGACGTCGCAGACCTTATTCAAATCTCCCGAGACGTTTCCAGCCTAGATGCTCCTGTCAATCGCGAAGAGGGCACTAGTTTCGGTGACTTCATCGAAAGTGATAGCCCACGCCCTGAAGACTTCGTCATGCAATCATCTATGAAAAAATCTGTTGCCGATATGGTTGCCAACCTCCCAGAAAAAGAGCGCGGCATTATTACACTTCGTTTCGGACTTAACAACCAAAAAGCCATGAGCCTTAAGGAAGTAGGGGAGGTTTACAACCTAACCAAAGAGCGTATTCGCCAAATTGAAAAGAACGTTCTCTCCAACCTTAGACAGTCCAATCAGGACCTTCAGTCATACATAGCCTAACCATCTTTTTCCACATAACCTCGGGCTACTGATAAACCTGTAGCCCTTTTCTTTAATCTTTTGACTTTCGAAGTCCACAAAAACCCAATTAACTAGCACAATCTTGCTCCTCTTTTTACTAAAACAACACTCAAATTAATACTTTATGTTGACAGTTAGCCGTCTTTCGTCCAAAATCAATATTTGCACTAAAGATACATCAAGATGTATTATTAAGTACAAAAATAAAAAAAAGGAAAAGGGAGAACAATGGCTAACAAAATTACCAAGTATGTCTACTTCTTTGGCAATGGGAAAGCCGAAGGAACCTCAAACATGAAGGACCTTCTCGGCGGAAAAGGTGCAAACCTTGCCGAAATGACAAATATTGGACTACCAGTACCACCTGGATTCACAATCAGTACAGAGGCATGCGACTACTTTACAAAACATGCTGGAGATTACCCAGAGGGTATGAGGGAAGAAGTCCTTTTGAACCTCAAGCAACTAGAAACAACAATGGGCGCTAAACTTGGGGATGCAACAAACCCACTTTTAGTATCTGTAAGAAGTGGAGCTGCTCAGTCCATGCCTGGCATGATGGACACAGTTCTTAATCTAGGTCTTAACCCAGACTCAGTAGAAGCACTAGCAAAAAAAACTGGCAACGAAAGATTTGCATGGGATAGTTACAGAAGATTCATCCAGATGTTCGGCGACGTTGTCATGGGAGTCCCACATGAAAAGTTCGAAGACGCTCTTCAGGACGTCAAAGACGAAGAGGACCTAACCTATGACTATGAGCTTACCACCGATATGCTCAAAAATTTGGTCAAGAGGTACAAACGCATCTACAAAAGGTCAACTGGCGAAGATTTTCCAATTGACCCCTACAATCAACTATTTAAGGCCATTAACGCTGTATTTGGCTCCTGGAACAACGCTCGTGCCATCAAATATCGACAAATGAACGACATTCGCGGTCTTCTCGGCACCGCCGTCAACGTCCAGTGCATGGTCTTCGGCAACATGGGAGAAACATCTGGAACCGGCGTCGCATTCACCCGTGACCCTGCCACCGGAGACAACCACTTCTATGGCGAGTATCTGATGAATGCTCAGGGCGAGGACGTTGTCGCTGGCATTCGTACGCCACAGTCAATACAAACATTGTGTGATGTAAACCCTGATGTTTATGCCCAGCTCTGCAAAATCAGAGAAATATTGGAAAAGCATTACCACGACATGCAGGACATGGAGTTTACCATTCAGGAAGGCAAACTTTACATGCTCCAGACCAGAAATGGTAAAAGAACCATCTTTAGCTGGCTAAGGTCTCAGGTTGAAATGGTAGAAGAGGGCCTAATTGATAAGAAGACAGCTGTTTCTCGTGTCCCTGCTTCAGAATTTAACAAGCTATTTGCTCCTATCCTGGACCAAGCACAGATTAAAGAGGATGGAATTAAGCCAATTACAAATGGCCTTAACGCATCCCCAGGCGGAGCTTGCGGTAGGGTAGTGTTCTCGGCAGAAGATGCCGAAGCATGGCACGCAGAAGGTAAGGATGTAATCCTTGTCAGAACTGAAACCTCACCAGAGGACATCGGCGGTATGGCAGTTTCAAAGGGTGTTGTAACTTGCCGTGGTGGTATGACAAGCCACGCTGCAGTCGTTGCTAGAGGAATGGGTTGCCCCTGTGTATCTGGAGCAGGCGAAATTCACGTAGATATTGCCGCAAAGTATTTCGAAGTTAATGGAACAATAGTCAATGAAGGGGACTACATCTCAATCGATGGTTTCTCCGGTGCAGTCTATGCTGCAAAGATCAAGGTCAAGGACTCAGAAATTATTCAGGTTCTCAGTGGTTCAATGAAGGAAGAAGACTCAACACTGTTCCAGAACTACAAGAAATTTATGGGCTATGTTGATGAAATTAAGACCATGGGCGTAAGAACCAATGCTGATACACCAAAGGATACCCACATGGCTATCATGCTTGGGGCAGAGGGTATTGGCCTTTGCAGAACGGAGCACATGTTCTTCGGTGGCTCAAGAATCATTTCTATTCGTAAGATGATTCTGGCAAACAACTTGGTAGAAAGAGAGGCCGCATTGGCAGAACTTCTTCCAATGCAGAGAGGCGACTTTGAGGACATGTTCCGTGAGCTTAACGGACTTCCTGCAAACATCAGGCTTCTAGACCCACCACTACATGAATTCCTTCCAAATGACAGTGGAACCAGACATGAAATGGCTATGACATTGGGCATCTCCCCCGAAGAGGTTGCCAAGAAGGTTGCCTCTTTGCATGAATTCAACCCAATGCTCGGATTCCGCGGTTGCCGCCTAGCAATTATCTATCCTGAAATCCTAAAAATGCAGGTCCGCGCAATTATAGAGGCAGCCATCAATGTCAAACGCGAGGGCATCAAGGTTTTCCCAGAAATCATGATTCCACTTGTCGGAAATTCCAAGGAATTCCAGTACTGCAAGAATCTCGCCGTAGACGTTATTAAGAACATCTTCGACGAAAAGAAGGACACCGTTGACTACGAAATTGGCACGATGATCGAGGTCCCAAGGGCTGCCATCACCGCCGACGAAATTGCCCAAGAAGCAGACTTCTTCAGTTTCGGAACCAACGACCTGACCCAGATGACCTGTGGCTTCTCACGTGACGATGCCGCATCCTTCTTGGGCCACTACGTCAATGACCCCGACAAGCAGTTCTACGAGTATGACCCATTTGCCACCATCGACGTGGACGGGGTTGGCAAACTAGTCGCTCAGGCCGCCAAACTAGGCCGCTCGGTCAAACCAAATCTCCGCCTCGGCATCTGTGGCGAGCACGGTGGCGACCCAAAAACTATTGCGTTCTGCCAGACAGTTGGCCTGAACTACGTCTCCTGTTCTCCATACAGGGTTCCAATCGCCAGACTTGCTGCTGCCCAGGCTGCAATAAGCTAATTAATTAATAAGAGCCCCATGAAAATGGGGCTCTTTCTTACCATAGGAAGGTACATTAATATTCTATTTCTATCAATCTTACCTCAAGAGGTTCAAGGTCAGCGTTAATTGTTATCTCTCCATCAGTTATATCATCGTTATGGATTATAAGTTCTGGAACGCAGATTCTTTTTAGGTATTCCATGCTTTCGTTATTTAACTTCGGAGCACCCATACGCACCCACTCGTCAAAGGCTGAACCATGCTTTTGATTTAAGATGTGCTGCCTTATTACGCAAGTTTTAGCTGGAATATCACATATTTGGAGAGATGCCGACATCTTACCAAGTTGTGAAAATGGGGTATAACGCTTCGTAAAAGTCATATCAAAGGTTTCGCCTGCCGCAAATAGGTGGTTAAAGTGTTCGTAGTTATACAAAATTATCTGAATTTTTCTGTGTGACTTTGTAATGAAATATCCATCACCCCTTTCAATCAGTCTGCTACCCAACCTATTGATAAAATCAAAAATATAGTAGTGGGCTTTTTTAATACCATTCGAGGTAAAAAGCCCTAAACCACCATGAAATTGCTCAGGCGACGGCTGTGTTTCTTCAATAGCATCAGTAAGAACCCAATATCCAAAGCTGTCTAATCGATCATAGTTTTCAAGAAGGTTTTTTGTAAGATAGCAAGATTTAAAGCAAGTATCGTTAAGAAGGTTTCTATGCGATACAGTTAAGTTCCATTCCGTCAGGTAAATGGGTAGATGTCCAATATTTAATTCGTTAAACAGGCCCTTAGTAATGTCAATGCACTTACTAAAAGAATTTTCGTCCATATTTAATCTATCATGGGCAGGATGGGCAGGTGTGTGCTGTGACATTGAATCATTTGAATAGTCGTTATCGTAAAAATGGATATTCATAAACTCAGGTAAACAATGATTTTCGTTGCACCAGGTTATGAAGTTGCGCATCCATAAACGATTCACGTTAAACGAAACAAGAAGAGAGGGACTTCCGAAGATAATGTTTTTATTCACGCTTTTTACAGATTCATAGGTTGTCTTATATAAATCGTAAAAGTCATTATCGTTATCAAAGCCGAATAGGGTAACAGATGTATCTGGCTCATTCCAAACGCAGAAAAGCCAACTTGTAACAGCCCTTACGCCGTATTGCTCGATTAAATGCTCAACTAAGGCAACAATTAAATCGTGCCATTTTTTCAAATCCTTAGGTGGACTTATAACAAATGGCGATGAAAATATTGTCCGTTCTGGGTACAGTGCTAGAGCGCTTGGCATAAAAGATAGCTCGATTAAAGGCTTTAAGTTTATAGATAATAAAAAATTAATTACTTTATCTATATACACAAAACTATAATGAGGGTTTCCCATCGAATCTTCATCATAAACAAGCATATCGTCAGAGAGAAGTCCGTGAAACTTTATATACTCGTAACCTATATTGCGCTGAATTTCCGTCAGCATTTGCTGCACGTCAGAAAAAAGTAACTCTTTTGCCCGCGCAACTGCGGTAAATGTTTTGAAAGTATGCTTTAGTTGTGTTGTAGCAGAGGAAACACTTATATGCTCTCTTCGTATAATTTTTGTATCTGATATGTACCTCTTAGCTGTGCTTTCATTTTTTGTAGGGTCAGGAAGATATTTTGCAAGTATAAGTAAAGAACTTTCACTTTTTTCAAGTTCAGCAGTATGTAGTAAGGCACTTGTAGTTTTTTTTGTTTTCCCCAAAAGTATCTCTTTTCGGTAAACACTTGGGATACAACCATACTTTTTTTTAAACAAATTAACAAATGACCTAGAATCTGGAAAACCGTTGTTAATCGATATTTCTTTGACAGAAAGGTCGGATGATAGTAGCTCATTAACAGCACGTTCAAATCTCAGTTCGTTATAGTATGTTAAAAAACTCATGCCGAACTGTCTTTCAAAAAATGATGATAGATAGGGGACTGTTAAATGTTCGTGGTCAGCAAGGTCGGTTAGTGTAATATTCTCGCGATAATGTTTGTCTATGTAGGTTATTAAGTTGTTTACTCTGTCAAAATACTTTCGCGAAACATTTGATTCTTGCTCGCTTTTGAAGTTAAGAGCTAAATCGTAGAATATGTTATAGACAATGGAATAATTATAAAAAACATTGCAGTCATTATGGCTACTGTTTGTTTTTACCAATTCGGCTATAAGGCGTTTAATGTTGTAAAATTTACCCTTATCGTTGTCTTTACTCGAATTACAGTTAAAAAAAGTTTTTTCGTCTTTTCCAGCAATTGCCTGAGTGTCGATTTGAAGGGAGACAAGATTACAACCTGCCTCGCTTTTGAGGCTGTGTATAGAATACTCATTAATAAGAATAAGGTCATCCTCTTTCAGATAAGAGGGAACACCTGCGCAAATAACTGTAACCTCGCCACTTAAAACTAGCAAAAGTTCAATACCCTTATGCCAATGGCTATCCATCTGCTCTATAAAGATACTTTTTAGCCTAATTGGCATGTTTTCACCAAAGTCAATTATTTCAAGCTGATCGTTCATGCAATGCATAATAATATAAAAAATAGAAGTAGTCGATATAGCATGCAAGTTTTTAATATTAATAGCTGAATTCACATCATATTTTTAATTTTTAAAAATGAAAATTTAAGCAGAGAGAAGCCGCGAACATTAAATAAAGTGGCGTTATTTATATAAAATTTTCACTTTTTCGAAAAATTAAATGTTGTATCATAATAAATAAGGACCGATTAGGGGAGATAGCTTATGAGTAAATCAAAGGTCGTTAATGAAAACATCGTACCGCTTCTTGAAATAAGGCATATGACCAAGACCTTCGGGCCAGTCGTTGCACTTAACGACGTGGATTTGACCCTCAATAAGGGAGATGTTTTGGGTCTTATAGGTGAAAATGGTTCAGGTAAATCAACCATAACTTCAATAGCCGCAGGCATGCAGAAAGCGACTAAGGTTGAAAGCATGCGCTACAAGGGCAAAGATTGGGCACCATCATCAATGCTTAATGCGTTAGATAACTGTGGTGAAGGCTCGCATGGTATAGGAATGATTGTCCAAGAAAGCGGCACTATTACGGGCATTACGGTTGCAGAAAATATTTTCTTGGGCGAATTAAACGAATTCCGCACATTGAAATTAAAAAACGGCAAAACAGTTGGGCCTATTAATCGTCGCAAACTTATTAAAGCTGCAAATGATGCTTTGGACGCAATAGGAGTTACTACTGTCCGGGGAAATATGCCGATGACGGCCCTTGATTTCCAATCAAGAAAGCTCGTTGAGATAGCAAAGATAATGCTTAAAGATCCGGATGTTCTAGTAATCGACGAAACTTCTACAGCACTTGCTCAAGATGGTAGGCAGATACTCTATAACATTATCAATAAATTCAGGGGGACAGAAAAGGCTGTCATTTTTATATCTCATGACCTAGATGAGATAATGGAAGTATGCGACACGCTTACAGTACTTCGTGATGGAAAGATTATAAGAACTTTTGATAAGAGCGAATATAATTCCGACGATATAAGGCGTGCAATGATAGGTCGCGACTTACATGGCGATTACTATCGTTCAGACTTTGAACCAACCTGGCAGGACGAAGTTGTTTTAGATGCGAAAGATATTAATTTTGCTCAGCAGCTCAAAAACGTTAGTTTACAACTTCATAAGGGTGAAATACTTGGTATTGGGGGACTTGCTGGTTGTGGAATGCATGAACTTGGCAAGGTTCTATTTGGGGCACTTAAACCGCAATCTGGAACAGTTATGGTAAATGGGAAAGCTGTAAAAAATGAAGCTGTGGCAATGAAAAATCAGATGGGTTACGCCTCAAAGGACAGAGACGTAGAATCGCTTTCTCTTTCAGCAAGCATTAAGGACAACATTGCAATAGGCGGAATGGAGAAATACGCGATTAATAATTTCCTTATTTGGGATCCATTAGAGAAGAAATATGTTGATCAGCAGATTTCAAGCTTTTCGATTAAGTGTTCTGACAGAAACCAAACTACTGGAACATTGTCTGGCGGCAATAAGCAAAAGGTTGTTTTCGGTAAATGGGTAGGTAGAGGTTCTGAAATACTGATTCTTGACTGCCCTACTAGAGGCATTGATATAGGCGTGAAACAGGCTATGTATCAGCTCATGGTCAGACTAAAAGGGGAGGGGAAATCAATACTTATGATTTCAGAGGAAATGCCAGAATTGATGGGAATGAGCGACAGACTTCTGATTATGAAAGATGGTGAAATAACCAAAGAGTTTACCAGAAGCGCAGATTTAACTGACGCAGAGATAATCAATTACATGATATAGGAGTAGCTTTATGGAAAAAACTGTTGAATCGAAATTCAAAATAAAGCAACTTACAATAACATTGTTGCCCTTAGTTGCGCTTGTAGTCCTCTTTGCGGTGTTCTGCATTTTTGTTACGATAAACGATTACAACCTAAGTCTTTATCTTACAAATTTAGTTAACAGAGGTACTGTCTTAGTCCTAGTTGCCACAGGTGCAATCTTTATATATACGCTTGGTTCCTTTGATATAAGCTTGGGTGCGTCCACGCTCTTATGTGCAACAGTAGGCGTATTGACCTACAATTCTTCGCAAAGCGTCGTATTAACTGTAATTGTAATGTTTGCTGTCGGCGTAGGGTGTTCACTTTTAAGTTCTGTCCTAGCTTCGGTGTTCCGTATTCCGGTATTTGTTACTACGGTAGCAATGATGAGTGTGCTTTCGGCTATTTCTAGTCAGCTGATAAATTCTCAGGGTGCAGGCAATGGTATATCACTACCTAAAACAGTGTTCGGCTCGCTTAATGTAGTTTGGGTAAAGGTTGCAGTTATTATCGCATGGGTCCTTGTTTGCCTGTTTATTTTCAATTTCACAAAGATAGGCAGAAGGGAAAAGTTTTTGGGCGGAAATCCAATATGCGCTAAGCTTACTGGTATATCCATGTATAAGTACGCTGTTATTGCGTTTGTTATTGCAGGTGTAGGTGTTGCACTTGGTGCAATCTTCACATTGTCATATTCACCTACTGTGAAAGCAAGTACAGCAAGTAGTATCGGAATGGACATTCTTGTGGCGATAGTTTTTGGTGGTATGCCTATCTCTGGCGGTCCCCGTTCAAAGATTTATGCTTCCTTAATCGGAGGCTTCTCTTATGTGCTATTGAATTTGTCGCTTGATATTATTTTGAGAATGGCAGGAGTTGCAAGTCAGGGTAGTCAGGGTATTACGCAAATCATAAGCGCAGTATTCTTCCTTTTAGTTGTTTATGTGGCAAGTATAAATTATCGGTCACAGAATTTACCAAGATGATGCTTATTACTGTATTTCACAGTTGAAATAAAAACAAATTTTCGGAGGTTAGAAATGAAAAGACGTTTATCAAAGATTGCTACCATTGCTTTAACAGGCGCTATGATAGTGTTTTTGATGGTAGGATTAACTGCTTGTGGTAAAAAAGATAATGAGAGTACTGGAACTACTGCAAAGGCAAAGACCAAAATTGGCGTGCTTGTAGCTGATGCAAGTGGTGCAGAGGCACTTTCTTTCCGCAGTTATTACGAAAACTATATTGAAAAAAATTACGATGTAGACTTTGTGTATTCCGCTGAAATAGGGGACGACACAACAAAAGAAATGGAAGAGCTTGATAGACTGCTGGCAGAAAATTGCAAGGCAATTATCTCGTTTGCCTCCTGCGATAGACCTGCTCAGATTGAAAAGTGCGAAGAGAGCGGAGTGTATTACACAATTGCTACTGGTACACTCAGTGACGAAAATTTTGAAAAGTATAAATCATATAGCTACTTCTTAGGTCAGGTAGGACCCAGCACTTACACAGAATACCAAGTAGGTTATGCAATGGGTTCGTATTTCAAATCACTTACTGGCGATGCTGCTGTTAAGAATATCGCATTGTACGTTGGCTTCCCAGACCCCGCTCACGTAGCAAGATTTTCAGGTATAATAACTGGTCTTGGAATGACCTACAATGGATTTGGTCAGTCACTTTCAGGAATGGACATTGTTGGAGCTGTTTATGGACAGGACAGTGGTACTCCCAAACTGGATAATATTCAAACTGGAGATAGCGGGATAACTGTCTCAACAGTGCTTTCATTTGCTCCTGGTGCAGGTCTTGACGATGGACTTAATGCAATGCTAAACGCATCAGAAAAACCCGATGTCCTACTGGGAGTAGGTATGGTTTCTGTATTTATGGCAGCACAACTTAATCAGAGAAATATTCCTTATTCCGATGTTGACGCATTTACAGCAGAAAACAAAACAAACTTTACCGAAGGTTCAATGAAGTATCTTGCAGGTAAGTACGGCTCTTCCGTTGGTCCTAACTTTGCGCTAGTGATGAATGCACTTGACGGAAATGTAATCCGTGATACCGATGGTAATGCGGTTTCCCTTGATCAAGGCTACATGGTTGCTAAGTCATTGGATGAATTCAATACTAACTATGAAAGGGAATCAGGCGATGCTCCAGTTTACAGTAAAGAGGTGCTTGATACCATCATCGGAACGAACGTTACTTATCAGCAGGTCAAAGATTTAGTGGCAAGCAAGTAACAATTTAAGAGTTATGGTGTCGCCGTTCACTATAGCGGACGGCGGCAAGATATTTTTCGGGGGTATTATGGAACAGCTTTTAGCAAAACAGAAAGCAATGGATATAGTTAAGAGATGTGTAGGGACTTTGGCTATTCCTGTTGTCTTTGCCGTTGTTCTTCTTATTTCATGCGCCTTAGGCGGTAAGACTATGATTTCAGGCGTATCCGGTTTTTCTAATTTCCTTATCTATGCAGGAATAATTACAATAACCACTTTTGCATTGTCAATAAACCTGAATTCGGGGCGTTTTGATTTCTCTCTCGGTTCTATGGCGGTGCTGTCAACGCTAATCAGCATACGCATTACTTCTTCTATGCCAAGCAATTCAGGAACAGCTATTTTAAATTTGCTACTTTGCCTGGTTTTCGGTGCAATACTTGGCACAGTTTCTGGCACATTGTACGTTTTATTGAAAATACCTCCAATTATAACGTCTTTAGGTGTAACCCTTGTGTTTGAAGGAATTACATATTCGATTGCCGAAGGTAAATATATAAATGGCGGCGATGCTATGGCAATCTATAATTTTATGGATAAGAATTGGTGGTTTGCGTTAATCTTAATTCTTTTCGCCCTTGCAATAATGATTTTCGTGTTTGACAACACAAAGTTTGGCTATAATTACAAAGCTTTAAGAGAAGGACAAAAGGTTTCCGTTAATACGGGTATAAAGGAAGTACCCAACGCGATAGTCTGCTATGCAATCTGTGGAGCATTGATGGGAATTGTAGGCTTCTTAAGCGTTGCAAGGTGCGGCGGACTTGACGGAAGAAGTTTAAGCTTTGGGTCAATCGGTATAATGTTTAATGCCTTCCTCCCTATGTTTATTGGTGGTTTTATTGGTAGGTTTTCAAACGATAAGCTTGGATACCTTCTAGCAGGTTTAAGCATGTCAATGCTCAATTCAACCTTTGCCGCCTACATCAATGAAGTTACAGTATCAACGCAGTCTATAATTAATGCAGTGCTGCTTGTAGTTTTCCTTATCTATCTAAACAATGAGCAAACCTGCAAGGACCTAGTTACTGGTAAAATATTTGAAAAGTGGTATCTCTCTATAAAATCTAAGTTTACAAAATAGAAAAGGTGTTTAACATGAATTTGAAAGCAAAGCCGTTTTATTTGACGGATGAAGACATTAACTGGGTAAATGCAACTTTATCAGCTATGACTGAAGAAGAAAAGATAGGACAGCTTTTTTGCCTTATTACCTACACAGACGATGAAAACTATCTTAAGTATCTTGCTTCCATCCTAAAGGTTGGTGGTGTAATGATGCGAACAATGAGCTTTGATGAGCTTATTAACACCATAACACGCCTTCAAAAAAATGCTAAAATACCTCTTTTGATTTCTGCGAATTTGGAAGCGGGATTAAATCAAACTTGCTTTGATGGCACCAGAGTTGGCTGTCAGATGGCTATTGCCGCAACTGGCGATGAAAAATACGCAAAAGAACTTGGAAGAGTAATCGGAGAAGAGGCATCTGTACTTGGTATAAATTGGGCATTTGCACCAATTATCGATATTGATTTTAACTATCATAACCCCATTACCAATACACGAACCTTCGGTTCAAATCCAGAAGTGGTTGCAAAGTTCGGCAAGGCCTATGTGGAAGAGGTTCAAAAGCACGGCTTGGCAGCTTCAATAAAACATTTTCCAGGCGATGGAGTTGATGAGCGCGATCAGCACTTACTGGCCTCCGTGAACACTCTTTCCTGTGATGATTGGGATAAAACCTATGGTAATGCATATAAAACTTCCATAGATGCAGGAGCAAAAACCGTTATGGTAGGGCACATTATGCTACCTGCATACTCCAAAAAGTTGAACCCAGAACTTTCCGATGAGGATGTTATGCCGGCTCTTATTGCTCCCGAACTTTTGAATAACCTTCTTCGCAAGAAGCTTGGCTTTAATGGTCTGATTGTAACTGACTCGTCTACGATGGCGGGAATGGGGACTGTAATGCCACGAGAGAAAGCTGTTCCTCTTACCATAGCTTCTGGTTGCGATATGTTCTTGTTTACCAAGAATTTAGAAGAGGACTTCGAGTTTATGAAAAAGGGCGTTGCAGACGGTGTTATTACTGAACAAAGATTAGATGAAGCTGTAACTCGGATCCTTGCGCTTAAAGCATCTTTGAAATTGCATATGAAAAATAATCTTCCCGATGCCGAAAAGGCTAGAAAGGTTGTTGGTTGTGCAGAGCATAAGGCCGTCTCAGCTGAGGTTGCAAATAAATCTATAACACTTGTAAAAGAGGAAAAGGGTGTTTTGCCTATTTCATCAGATAAATACAAGCGAGTTCTTGTCTATAAAAAAGAGGGTGCAGCAAGTGCATTCGGCGGTGGTGTTCAGACTGGTGCTTGCGATAGATTTATAGAAAAATTAAAAGAGAGGAACTTTGAAGTATCTGTATTTGTCCCAGGCGGCGGTTGGGAAGGTATGGCTTCACCTGTAAAAGAAGTAACCGAAAAGTACGATTTGATTATCTACTTAATCAACCTTGCTACCAAGTCCAACCAAACAGTTGTTCGCATAGAGTGGGCAGAGCCCATGGGTGCCGATGTTCCAGTTTATATGCACTCAGTTCCTACTATTGCTATCTCGTTTGAAAATCCTTATCACCTTTTAGATATCCCTAGAGTAAAGACTTATATCAACACATACGGTGGAACAGAAGAGATTCTAGATGCATTAATTGATAAATTGACAGGTAGTAGTGAATTTTTGGGAAAAAGTCCTGTTGATGCTTTTTGTGGAAAGTGGGATACACAATTATGATTAATGAATATCTAGAAAAGGCCCAAAGTTTAAAGCCACAGTTAACACAGACCATATTAAAAATTGATGGCAATAAAACCTCCATAAAAGAAGGGGATAGTGCGGTATTTGATTTTGGCAATCATTATGTTGGAAGTCTTTCGGTGCAACTTTCAAGTGAGGGCAGTCCTCAGGATGCGCCAGCTCTTATCAAATTCAAGTTCTGTGAGATAGCAAAGGAAATTGATGAGGATACTTCTTCCTATAATGGTTGGATAAGTAAAAGTTGGCTACAAGAAGAAATAATTCACGTAGATACTTTGCCATGCGATTTAAAGCTTAACCGACGTTATGCCTTTAGATATGTTAAAATCGAGGTATTAGGCTTATCACCAAAGTTCAGACTTATAATTAACCTTAGATAATCTGAAAAGTAAGACTACACGAATTTTTTCATTAAAATAAAAC
>X301_European_Hare__coassemble_1002_pt1 | contig 25971 bp, 23 predicted proteins | sample X301_European_Hare__metabat2_high_PE_015 | metagenome-assembled genome bin X301_European_Hare
CATCCCACTCATAATGAATGCAAAAGTGTAGTACTACTTTTGTGTTTATCTAAGGTTAATTCATGGTTAGCTCGTAGTTGCTCCGTTGTTTCAGAACTGATAAGAAATTGGTTGCCAAATTCAACAGCAATGTGCAACCATGCTTTCATGGTTAGAATTTTTTATTGAATTTCTTGTGTCTGCTAGATTGAAAGGAAATACGCCTTCGACAAAATCCCAATAGGTTCGAAACCTCTGCTTTAAAAATATGTGCCTTTTAAAAAGCTGAGATACATATAGTCCGATACATTTGCAACTTTACAAGCATTCACACATTTAGAAATTCACTTTGTACTATACTTTTTGACAAGCCTTAAATTAAAACAGTCTAGACAAAAGTGCCGCAAGATAGCATACCAAGAAACTACCAATTATTGTATTCGTCTTTTGAATACCTTCTGACTGCGAATCAAGCTCCGTCTTCATTGCACAGAATGACTCTTTAATGTCATGTAGATTTTGATATGCGTTATATATTTCCTTTTCAGGCATTGATGTCTCTGTAGTTACAATCATTGAGTAGCCTGCAAGTGATTTAGCTTCACCGATTGCATTTCGATCTATAGAAACTGCAACTTTTTTAGTTTCACCAACGCCAGAGATAAACTTAACATATTTTGCACACTCACCATACTCAGATTTTTGAGCACCTAGCGACATAAGATTATATGCCCTTTCAACAAGCTCGTTAATTTTGTGAATTTCCTTTTTTGCAAGTGCTGGACTATATGTAACGAGTCTCTTTTCCTTGACTATAAGCTTCATTATTTGACCATCGGGTTCATCTACATCATATTCAAAATTATCAGTATAACTTTTGAAGCGGTATAGCAGTTTATCACCCTTGTCTTTTACTTCCCTGTAACCATCGGATAACAGAACCCAGTTTTTTTCATTCTTTGGAAGGGTTTTCACATCTTCAGAAATAATATACCCATCATCATTTTCTAGTATATCGTTAATGTTGTTCCCACATATTAGACCTTCATCAGATATCCGTACAGTCCGTCCAGAAATACCATTACGATTTTTTAACCTAATTATGACATTTTTAATTACCGGCTTTTCACCTTCATTACAAGGATATATTTGCATCCCAACCGGAATTTGATTAGCGTCAAGGAGTAGGCCAATACCAAAGAGCGATTGGTGACTATTTTCATCTAATAGTTTGCTAAAATCCTCCTTGTATCTTCCCCCAAAGTAAAAATGTGTGCAGATAAAATATGAATTGGATGTATCAAATTTATATTTCTGATTGACCTGATTATTATAGATTTCGATAATCTTTTCGTATTCTGACCCTATGTATTCCACTCCTGAATTCAATTGACTCAAGGAAAAATCTGCCTTATCAAGCGATTTAGGAATGACAATATCATACGTTTTTGTATTGGATTTCAAAATGCGGGAATAAACAAGCGAAGACAGCATATCAAAAATACTAAAATTGAAATCTGTTGCTGCCTGCATAGTGTCTATGTATTTTTTCGTTTGGAGAAAGTCATTAACGTTTTTTACTGCATAGTATTCTAGCATTTTTTCAGGAGACATATCAGAAGCAACCTTTACTTCATTAGCTGTTCTTTCCGCCTTATGTTGCTTGTTTAGTTTGTCTACCTCAGACTGATAATAAGAAACAGGATTTTCAATACCTTGCTCTATAAGTTCATGAATGTATCCAATTGACCTATATGACCGATGCGCGTCATTTTTTCGTTCGGAGTCATAATAACTTTCATAAATATAAAGATACGTTCCCTTTTCGTTTTCTGTTTGCTTTAAAAAATAGGCCATCAATCACCTCTCGTGAACTTTCATGAACCTTCGTCTATCTCTACTGCTTCTCTCTAATAATTCTCTCCAACCTCTTGTAATTTTTATGTGTACATTATACCGCCATTTTTATGTAAAGCAAAGAAATATTTTTAAAAATATTTTTCAGAGTAAAAGAATCTATCAAAATTTCAAATAAGTACTCTTATTTTGACAAATACTGTTTTAGTGTCTATAAATTCGCTAAAAATTAGGGTCATAACTAGCTGAGAAGCATAGCAAAGATTCCCTACTACTTGACAAACAAACGCTCTTTGATGGCACAACCCTTTGGTCCTTTTGAAATTCCTGTATCATGGACTGCATTTAGGGCCTTTCAACCTCTCTAATATCTATGCAAGGACTCTCATATCTGGGTAAGTTAGCTATTTTGTTCATCGAGTTCTAGTGTGTTTCGCAAAAATATGCCAGTACGTACAATATTTGCAAATTTTAATGTATTTCAATGAATTAAAAAATGCCTAAAACAATTAAAGTATAAAATCCTATTCAATAATTTAGCTTCCAATGCTATAATTCTTGATTACTATGCGTGACAAACCCCTAATAGTCCAAAGTGACGGAACCATGATGTTGGACGTCCATTCCGAATCCTACAATGACTGTAGAAACCAAATAATTGCATTTAGCGAACTAATTAAAGCTCCAGAACACGTTCATACATATTACATAAGCGCCATTTCACTTTGGAACGCTTCAAGTGCAGGCCTGACAGCAAACGAAATATTAGAAAGACTTAACCGTTGGGCTAAATTTGATGTTCCAGATAACGTATCTCTCTTTATAAAAGACCAAGCATCCAAGTATGGAATCGTAGTACTTAAGCCAGATACTGATAACTCATATAGATTAGAGGTGAAAAGTCTAATAATTGCCAGATCAATATCTGTAGACCAAACACTAAAAGGGATTGTTCATCCAACAGAGGACCCACAGGTCTTCCAAATTGCAAAGTATGACCGCGGGACTGCAAAACTTGCCCTAATTAAACAGGGCTATCCCGTTGATGACCAAGTCCCTCTAGTCACGTCTGAATCCGTCCCCATTAAACTCCGTGTCTCAATGCGAAACTACCAAATCATGGCCGTACAGTCACTCTTGGGCGACATGGGCCCTGGCACAGGTTTTGGCACCATTGTCATGCCATGCGGAAGCGGCAAAACCATCGTCGGAATGGCAATTATGAGCGCCTTGCAAACTCGTACTTTAATCCTCTGCCCCAACGTCGTCGCCGTACACCAATGGATCAACGAACTGACCAGCAAAACAGACATCTCCCCAGAACTAATCGGCGAATACTCCGGCGAGCGCAAAGAAATCCGTCCTATCACCGTATGCACCTATCAAGTCCTCACCCACCGCGCTTCGAAGACGCTCGATTTCGAAAACATGGCTCCCATCCAAGCAGGAAATTGGGGTCTAGTAATATATGACGAGGTCCATGTCCTCCCCGCACCTGTCTTTAAAATCACTGCAGAACTTCAGTCTATTTATAGAGTAGGTCTTACCGCTACATTAATTAGAGAAGATGGTCGTGAAGAAGACGTTTTCTCACTGGTAGGACCCAAGCGTTTTGATATTCCATGGACAGACCTTTCCGATTCAGGATGGATAGCTCAGGCCTACTGCATAGAGATAAGGGTTCCGCTTCCAGACAGCCTTGCCCTTCCTTACGCACTTTCACCCAAGAAAGACAAGTATAAAATTGCAAGTACAAACCCGGCAAAGATGGATGTTATAGAAGCTCTATTAGAAAAACATAAGGGTGAAAGCATACTCATTATCGGCCAGTACATTGACCAACTAAAACTGGTTCAAAAGCAATTTGGTTATCCCCTTATTACTGGAACTACGTCAAATTCAAAACGCGATGCACTATATGGGAAATTTCGTGACGGAATAGAAAAAGTTCTAATCGTTTCAAAGGTTGCCAACTTTGCAATTGACCTTCCAGATGCGTCAGTTGCAATACAAATATCAGGTTCGTTTGGGTCTAGACAGGAAGAGGCGCAAAGACTTGGTCGAATACTTCGCCCCAAGAAAAAAAGTAGCTTCTTCTATACATTAGTAACAAAATTTAGTGTTGAAGAAGAGTTTTCGTCTAACCGGCAAAGATTTTTGATTGAGCAAGGATATAGATACGAAATAAGGGAGGCCTAATGGGATACTATAGTAGAAACTACTCTTTAGAAGATTATTTAGACACTTTGAATGAAAGTGATTATCTTTTCGTCGCAAATACCCTTCTAGGAAATATTTCCTCTTCGACTCGTAAAAAAGACCTAAATCAAGACATAATCAAATTTTTTAAAAACAAGGACAATCAAGCCAATATTCTTGCAGCTTTGGACGATGAGGATAAGAAATACCTAACCTTTTTATCAATAGTTGACGAAGTATCCTATGTTAAAATCATACATTTTTTTTCATCAGGTTGTAGTTATGATGTTACATCAAAACTGGATGACCTACAAAACAGGTTGTTGATTCTAAGAATTGGTTATTATTGCTTTATCAACCCAGAACTAAAAAATGCGATAAGTTCAGTCATTAATCTGGATAATCTTTTTGGTAAAAGCAAAGAAGTTGTATCCTTACCATTTGTTGATAAAAATGTTGTATTTGCCATTATTAATTTACTAATTAATGACCGTCCATCAAAAAGAGAATTAACTGCCCGTCAAGAAGGCAAATTCTGCTCGGTAAAAGCTACAGCTGCCAAGTTAAATAAACTCGAAAAAATATTTCCACATTTCAAAAGGGAACAAATTCAAGAATTTTATAACAAAATTAAGTCCTTTCTTCTATCAGAAAAAATTCTTACATTATCTGAAGACTCTTACATCGTAGATGTTAAAAAGGTCTCTAGTCTAATGAGCCTTGATGGATTAAGTTTGATAACGTGCATAATCGGAGCATCAAATGACAATATTTTTCTAAGAATTTTGGGTAATTTGAAGTATCACTCCATTGATAGGTCTCAGTTAATCTCTATGATAGATGACTTCACTAACTATAATGCCTATTCAGTTATAGCAGACATGAAGTCCTTTGGCGCCATTTCTATCACAGATAACGAATGTTCAGTAAAAATAAACCCAGCTCTAGCAAATCAAACTGTCCCAAGATCAAAACTTAACGTTGATTCGAACATGGAAATCAGTTACTATGGGGAACCTGATTCAAGTGACTTCCTTTACCTTTTTGCCGAAATACAAGCCTGCGATACTTTGGTTCGTTACATCATTAACAAAAGCAGTTTTTCAAAGGCTTTGGATCAGGGTGTAAAAAGTACAGAAATTTCGAACTATATAGGCACTGATAGATTTGACCAGCAATTCGCCCAGTGGGAGGAATCATTCTCTAGAGTTAAGCTTTATGACGGCATAGTTATTAAAAGCGACAGTACAATTTCATCAGTTGTAGCCAATCACCCCAAACTTAAGGACCATATTCTGCAAAATTTTGGCAACGGAGTTTTGGTCATGAATCGAGCAACATATTCTAAGTGGTCTGCGGCCCTTGCTTATGCTATGGACCTAAAACACCTACCATCTTTAATAAGTGGTTGCAATGAGGAAACCGAAGAATCTAGCAGTTTTGACGTTAATACATATACCATACCAGATTATGACTTTACTAAAAACACGCAACAAATCCAAATTAGTTCAGATGAACTAAGGGAAAAACTATTAAAGGATGCAGAGAAAAAAGGCTGTTTAACGGAAAATGTCAAAGATTTAATAAACGAAAAGCTAATTGTTTCCACATCTCAAATCGGAAAAAATTTCAAATATCCTTACAGACAAATTATCAGTGGTTTTGACTATCAAAAAAAACTTACTGCCATACGCACATTGCTTCGAAAATACAGTTACTATTACGATATGCCACTTGTCAAAATCGAGTTCTCTGATGAATCAAAAATCATCGTTGCAAAACCCTACGATTTGATAAGGGAAAGAAACAACATAGTACTTAGACTCTATGATGCTAGGGACCATGAAGAAGTCAAAGTTCCAATCTCCACAATCTTCAAACTAACTGTTTTAAGGTGGATTATCTACGATTAATATGTTGTGACAAGCGGTGTGTCACCTTCAGTTTTCTGGCCTGTTAAATGGTCCTATTTAGTTGTCCGCCTCTGCCAACGTCTCTAGCAGGGGGTTCGCAGATAGTAGTAATCCATGGGTTGGGCCCAAGTCGCTTGAGGATGCATTTCGCAAGTTAGGTGGTCAAATGGAACCACACGATAGTGAAAGCGATATTAATCTAGTTGAACCAGCTGCCATGGACGAAGAATACTTAAGTAGGTTTCATTCTGAGTTAGGTCTTGTTTTCGGTTTTGTAAAGTACTCCAACGACAGAAAGGCTCTTGCAGATTTCATTTCAAGAAATCCTGACATAAAGGGTTTGTCAAAAACGGCTACAAGTGTAATAAAAAAGTGCACGCACAGGACTATTAGATAAAAATTGCTAAAATACCCATTGGGTGCTGCTGGCGAGACTGGAGTTAAGATTGGCCGAACTCTTGTTCGTACTGGTCAGTTTTTTCAATCCACTGGAGTTCTAGTTCATTCTTTTGAGTTTCTAGAGATTGCCTTTTTTGGGATAGGGCTGTGATTTTTTGAGCGTTGCTGTAGTTTTCGGATAGGTTCATTAGGGTATTTACTTCGGAAATTTGGACCTCAAGGGCCTCGACGGAAGTCATGAGTGATTGTAGTTCTGATTTGAGTTTGTTTTTTCGGTTGCGAAGTCGGTTGGCCTCGGTGCGGTCTAGTGGTTTTGGTTCGAAGTGGAAGGAGTCTTTGAAGGCCTGATTTGCAAGGTTTTGCGATTTTTGAGGAGTGGAGAGCGGTTTAGGGGCATCGTTTGAAAGTCCGATGTGTTGGTCGAGTTTCCATTGGAAGTAGTCGTAATCGCCGTTGAAAATCTGGTGTGTTCCGTCGGAGAGGTACAGGATGCGGTCGGCGAGGGCGCGGATGAAGTAGGCGTCATGACTGACGAAGATTATGGTGCTTTTGCATTCGCGTAAAGCGTTGAGTAGCATGTCTTTAGAGTTGATGTCAAGGTGGTTGGTGGGCTCGTCGAGGATCAGGAGGGAGGCAGGTTGGAGGAGGATTTTTAAGAGTGATAAACGCGAGCGTTCGCCACCAGAGAGGACCGAGACTTTTTTGTAGATGTCGTCGCCGGAGAAAAGGAAGGCACCAAGTGCATTGCGAATTGCTGCTTCGGTGCCGAAGCTACTGACCTGGGAGAAAACGGTGCCATTGAGGTCTAGCATATCGGCGGTGTCCTGGGCGTAGTAGCCGATTTTTATGCCAGGGCCGAGTTTTACGATGCCTTCGATGGCACTATCTTGTTGGGCGATGATGCGTAATAGTGTACTTTTTCCAATGCCGTTGTGGCCAGTTACGGCCAAGCGTTGGCCCTTGTTGACAACTAGATTCAGGTCATTGAGGACAACTTGGGTGCCGTATTTTTTAGTCAAGTGTTCGATAATGACAACATCATTTGGACTGTGCGGCGGCTCGGGGAACGAGAATCGTAGTGTTTTTAAGTGGGAAGGCACAGCTATAGGCTCTAGTTTGTCTAGCATCTTGATTCTACTTTGGACTTGTTTGCTCTTTGTTGCCTTGTAGCGAAAGCGCTCTATGAACTTCTCGGTTTGCTCTATTTCGGCTTGCTGTTTTTTGTACGCAGCCTCTAGTTGTTGAATTTCGAGTCTTCTTTGGTTTTCATAAAAGGTGTAGTTTCCACTGTAGCGCGTGAGTTTTGAGTTAAATAATTCGTATACCTCATTGACGGTACTGTCCAAAAAACCTTTGTCGTGACAAACAAGAAACACAGAGCCATTGTAGGTTTTGAGAAAGCCCAAAAGCCACTCACGCGCTTCTATGTCAAGGTAATTAGTAGGCTCGTCCAGCATCATCAAGTCGGGGTTTTCACACAAAACTTTGGCCAAGGCGATTCTCATTTGGTAGCCGCCTGAGAACTGACTACATGGTCTGTTCATATCTTTTTCGGTAAAGCCTAAGCCCTTACAAATAAAGTAAATACGCTGCTCTCGGTCATAATAATCTGAATTTAAAAGGTCTTCTTGTAAACTATTGAGTTCAAAAAGCAGGCTATCGATGTTGGATTCTGTCATGGTGTTTGCAGCACTCACAGATTCTGCAGAGAAAGTGTGGTTTGTTGAGGAAACAGATTCCGTGGCGGGGTTTGCGTTTTCTGTGTGTGGGATATTTGATAGAAGATTTTCAATTTCTTCTTGGCGCCTTAAGTTTTCGGAAAAGCGCTCAAACCCTTTTTCGACTTCTTGAAACAGGGTGTTCTCTCTAAAAACTATATCGCTTTGGGGAAGATAGGACACTCTCATCCCCTTTGTCTTTGTAATATTTCCCCCATCACAGAGAATAAGGCCAGCGATAATTTTCATCAGTGTGCTCTTGCCTTCCCCATTACCGCCTGCAAGCGCAGTTCTAGCGTGTTCACCTAGTGTTAGCGAGACATTTGACAGAAGTGTTCTGTCGCCAAAAGATAAATTTATATTTTGAACTTGAAGTATGCCCATTTCAGATAATAAATACCACGCAAGACCGATTGTGTCCACAATCCAGTTATATTTGCTAAGCTAGCAAAAAAAGTGTTATCATTCTTGTATGCTTTGCTTAACCTTAGACGCACGGACAATGGAAGAGAATCTTAAGATTCTCGAACGGAATAAAGATTACATCTCAATTGTTGAACTTAGAACAGACATGCTCCTTCCATCTGAACTTCCTAAGGCAAAAATCTTCCCCTCTACGACCGAACTTCCCGTAATTCTAACAGTCCGACGCCCACGTGACGGCGGACAATTTAAGGGCACCGAAGACGAACGCAAAGACGTCCTAAAAGAACTCTCCCAAGGAAAATTCGCATACGTTGACATGGAAGTCGACTTGAACTACCCATCTCTAGAATACCAATTAATCTCACGCGACGTAAACGTCATTCGCTCCATGCATGACTTCTCGGGCATCCCGAAGGACATCCCCGAACTTGCACGGGTCATCTCCTCATGTGGGGAAATTCCCAAAATCGCCATCACCCCGCGCAGCACACAAGACCAGCTCGAGTTCTTTCGCATCGCCAACCTACTTTCAAATATCCAAAGAAAAATACTAATCGGAATGGGCAAGTTCGGCCTTCCCACTCGAATCCTATACAAGCGATTAGGTAGCATGCTCACATACTGTAGCCAATCCGACCCAAACAACATTGGCCTCCCAACTCCACAGCAACTTGCTACCACCTACAGAAGCCCAGAAATCACAAAGCACACAACCATCCATGCCGTTCAATCCGCTACCGTAGTGCAAAAACCTGACGGTTCCGTCACTGTCCCCTTTGTTGTTGATGACCAAACCGCCTTCAAAGACCTTTGTGAGCTTTTAAATATAGAATAGTCCCCTTCCCTCTCCATTCTCTTTTCATTGAGGGAGCTCCCCTTGCTTCCCTGGGTATGGGAGATTCACATCTTTTAGCTCTGGGGAAATGACTTCAGCCATAGATTATGGACATATTTTTGCATAGACAAGACTCCTACTAAGGGCAAAAAAATAGCAAAAAGTCGAAAAATATTTGCAAAAAGGCAAAGCGTACAAGTGCGCTCTAATAATTGCAGGGTATTTCAAGTGGTACTACATGTTTAGCTGAGATGAAGATGGAGTACTGAGAATGGCTTGAAAAAAGAGAAAATATTCTGCATAATGGTGGTACTGCGCGTATGCGCAGAATATCCAATGGTCTCGCGATAGCGGGATGCAATGAGAAAGAGTGCTGGAGACGGGATGCTAGTTGCCAAGAATTTGGTGGGCCCTGTCGCGATTTTAGGAGTCAGAAATGGCAGTAGTTACGATGAAAAGTCTGCTTGAGGCAGGCGTTCATTTTGGTCATCAGACAAAGAGATGGAATCCGAAGATGGCCAATTTCATTTTCTCAGAGAGAAATGGAATTCACATTATTGACCTGCAAAAGACATCTGCTTGCATTATTGAGGCTTATGATGCAGTGAGAGCGGTTGTTAAGCAGGGTAAGACAGTTCTTTTCGTAGGAACAAAAAAGCAGGCACAGCAGGCGATTGAGACAGAAGCAAAACGTTGCGGAATGCCTTATGTGAATAATCGCTGGCTTGGTGGTATGCTCACAAACTTTGCAACAATCAAAAAATCAATTGCAACTCTAAAGAAGATTGAGAAGATGTCCGTTGATGGGACCTTTGATTCTCTTACAAAGAAAGAAGTTGCGCTTTACACAAAGCAGAAGGCAAAGCTTGAGAAGAACCTTGGTGGAATCAAGGATATGACAGACCTTCCTGGAATTATTTTCATCATTGATACTAGGAAAGAAGCTTTGGCCGTTGCTGAGGCTAAGAGACTTGGAATTCCTGTCGTTGCAGTTGTAGATACAAACTGTGATCCAACAGATATTACTTATCCTATTCCTGGCAATGACGATGCAATTAGGGCAATTAGTCTTTTTGTTGAGATTATCGCCAATGCAGTTTGCGATGCAGATACTGAGACTGGAATTCAGATTATTGAGTCCTTGCCAGTTGCCGAGGAAGAAGCTGCTGCTCTAGAGACACAGGAAACAGAGGACAAGGATGCCGAGGCAGAGGCTGCTGCAGAGGCTGAAGCTGATACTGCTGATGCCGACACTAATGCCGATACTGAGGCATATACAGAGGAGTAACAAATGGCTACAGTTACAATGGATATGATTAAGGCACTGCGTGAAATTACACACGCAGGCATCATGGATTGCAAGAAAGCTCTTCAGGAATCAGATGGTGACTTTGATAAAGCAGAGGAGTACCTAAAGAAGGTTGGTCTTGCTGCTGTTGAGAAGAGAGTTGACCGCGCGACAGACAATGGAAGAGTTGAGTTCATTGTTGCAGACAAGAGTGCTGCGATGGTTGAAGTTACTTGTGAAACTGACTTTGTTGCAAAGAACGAACAGTTCAAGCAGCTCTGCACAAAGCTTTGCGAAATGGCAATTGAAAATGGTTACACAGAGCCAAATGACCAGATGCAAGCAGAGGCCAACAACCTTATTGCTACAATCAATGAGAACATGAAGGTCAAGAAGCTAGTTCTTGTTAACATTGCAGACAACGAGTATGTTATGGGATACAACCACGCTGATGGAAACATTGGAGTTTTGGTAAAGTTCTGCGCCTCTAAAACAGATGTCTTTGCCACAGAAGCTTTTAAAACATTCGCTTTCAACACAGCAATGCATGTTTGTGCCGCATCTCCAACCTATCTTGAAGACAAGGATGTTCCTAAGGATTATGAAGAGAAGCAGCTTGAGATTTTCCGTGCACAGGTTGCAACGATGGACAAGCCAGAAAAGGTTCTTGAGGGTATTGTCAGAGGTAAGCTTAAGAAGCACTATGCTGAAATCTGCCTAATGGATCAGGTTTTCCAGATTAGCAATGATGATGGTCTTTCAGTTGCACAGCTTCTTGCAAAATTCAACAAGGAAAACGGCTCGGACGTAAAGATTGTTGAATTCGAAAGATTCCTTGCAGGAGCATAATCTTTAGCACATGGCCGTCCTTCAACAGGACGGCCTTATTATGACTGGCCGTCGCGGTTCATCGAGAGCAATCAATCACAGGTTGTCACTAACTGATAGCGACGGACCATCGAATAGGAGATAATAATGCAACAGGTATTGGCAAATTGTGAAGACAGAATGGGAAAGAGCGTAGGAGCTCTGGAAACAGACTATCTTGCACTCAGAACTGGAAGAGCTTCAGCAGCTATTTTTGATAAAATCAGAATTGACTACTATGGGCAAGAGACACCGCTAAATCAAGTTGCATCAGTGTCCGTTCCAGAAGCAAGACTGGTAGTTATTCAGCCATGGGACAAGAGCCTACTTAGTGTAATAGAAAAAGCAATCCAGAAAAGTGACCTAGGACTTAACCCATCAAATGATGGAAAGCTCTTAAGAATCAACTTTCCTCCACTTACACAGGATAGAAGAAAAGAGTTAGCAAAACAGTCAAAAAACCTAGCCGAAAATAGCAGGGTTGCGGTACGCAACATCAGAAGAGACGGCATGGACGAAATCAAGAAACTTCAGAAGGCCGGAACAATCTCTGAAGATGAACAGAAAGAAGCGGAGACCAAGCTTCAAAAGATGACAGACTCCCACATCGCTAAAATTAATGAAATTCAGGCGGCAAAAGAGAAAGAAATCATGGAGATTTGATGCACCTAGGACTGATAATGGACGGCAACGGCCGTTGGGCCACCCAGCGGTCATTGCCAAGGGCAGCGGGGCACCTAGAGGGCCTAAAAGCCGTCAAACGGGTTATCCTTGCAGGCATTAAGCTTAACATAGACTACATTACCCTTTACGTCTTCTCGACAGAAAACTGGAAGCGCCCCTCGCAAGAAGTTGACTATCTTATGAACCTCTTAGCAAAAAAACTTCCAGGAGAGATTAACTTTTTCAAGCAAAAAGGAATTAAAATTCTGTTCAGAGGAGACATCGACTCCCTCCCTGAAAATGCAAAGGTTGGAGTAAACAAAACCGTAGAACAAACAAAAGACTGTGGTAATATTACTGTCATTCTTGCAATTAACTACGGCGGGCAGGACGAAATCAAAAGAGCCTGCAATAGATATATTGAGAAAAATCCCGGAAAACCGATAACGATAGAGGACATTCAAAAAAACCTTGACCAGCCCGACATTCCGGCTCCTGACATGATTGCAAGAAGCGCTGGAGAATTTAGGCTAAGTAATTTCATGCTTTGGGATAGCGCCTATGCAGAATTCCTATCCATGGATGACCTGTGGCCAGACTGGGGAGAAGAGCAAATCCAAAAATGTCTTGATGCGCTATCAACTAGAGTAAGAAAATTCGGAGGATTGGTTAAATAATGGAGAAAAACCTAAGGGACAGGCTAATAACAGTTTCACTTGGATTACCAATTGTATTTGTTATGATATTCCTTGTACCGCAATATAATTACATAGCTTTCAGCTTGTTTTGCATACTTATTGCATTTCTCGGCTCCATTGAAATGAGCAGACTGCTCTTTAAAAGAATAGTGCCAATAGCACTTATTTCTTCACTCATCCCAATTGTTCAATACATTCAGGGTGTTTTTGGCTTTAATGAAAACATACCGGACCTATTATTTGTGCTAATTCTCCTACTCTCCTTCATGATTGAAATAAAAGTTGGAGAATCAGACAACTTTAAAGGTTCCTTACAAAGATGTGCAAAAAATGCTCTTCTAGTTATCTATCCAAGCTACCTACTCTCTTTTTTCCTCAAATTTTTGGCCCTTGACTCGTTGACAAGCTACGCAGTGGCCTTCTTCTTTGTTCTTGTTTTTGGAAATGATATTTTTGCCTACGTCTGGGGCAGACTTTTCGGAAAGGGCAACAGCGGAATAATTAAGGTAAGCCCCAAAAAAAGTGTAGCTGGCTTTATTGGAAGCTTTCTTTCTACCATTGCGCTTTCATTTGGATACTATGCCCTATGCAGAAACTATCTACCATACATTAGTGTGCCGTTTAGGATTTTACTAGGGGCATCGATTAGCATAGTGGCAAATTTGGGAGATTTGGTCGAAAGCGTTTTCAAACGGTCGGCTGGTGTGAAAGATTCTGGAAACATATTCCCTGGACGCGGCGGTGCCCTGGATAGTCTAGATTCGGCTATTGCTAGCTCACCTATCTTCTTCATCATATTCAAATTAATCTTGGAGACAGTGTGAAACCCCTCAACACTACACTCAACACTCCGCTCAAAACAGTAACCATTTTAGGCCTAACAGGTAGCATTGGAAAAACTGCCATTAGGGGAATTGCTTCTTTTAGGGACCGAATCAAAGTTGTAGCAGCATCATGCAACACCAATGTTGATGAAGCAATTAAAATCTGCAAAGAAAACAACATACCAAACCTCTGCATAACATCAAACGCTCCACTAAGCGCTCCACTGAAAAACGCTCCCCAAACTAATATCTCGAAAACTAAGCAAGCAGAACTTAACACCATTCGAATCTTTCGCAGCCTTGAAGAGATGCTAAACACAGTCCATGCAGACATAGTACTAAACGGCATAGCAGGGTCAGCTGGTTTGATGGCCTCTTTTCTAACAATGAGGGCAAAAAGTGACCTTGCTCTTGCAAACAAAGAGTCCGTTGTACTTGGCGGCAACGTACTATTTGAAGAAGCAAAACAAAACAACATTAATATAATCCCCGTTGATAGCGAACATAGCGCAATTGATGAGTTACTATTAAATTGTGGGAAAAACAACGTTGAAAAACTAGTTATAACAGCTAGTGGTGGCCCGTTTAGAAATAAACCACTAGAAGAACTTGACAAAATAACCCCAGAAATTGCGGCAAACCACCCAACTTGGAGAATGGGCCCCAAAATATCAATCGACTCCTCTACCCTTGCCAACAAGGGACTAGAGGTAATAGAGGCTCACTACCTTTTTGGCTTTGACGCAGAGCATATCGAGGTTGTAGTTCACCCGCAAAGTGTTGTCCACTCTATGGTTAGGACCCTTAGCGGCCAAGTCTATGCCCAGATGTCTCCGCCAGATATGGTATTTCCCATTATGCGTGCCCTACTCTTTCCAACTGTTGAACGCCAAGTCGGCGCAGCGCTAGACTTTACCCATTTAGATCTAACATTTATGGCCTTGGACCCAGTTCGCTTCCCATTCGTGCCAGAAGCCTTCGAATGCGTCCGAAAAGAGGCCTCCTACCCAATTGTCTACAACACCGCCAACGAGGTCGCCGTCGACCGCTTCCGAAAAGGCCAAATCAAGTACACCCAAATCCACGAAACCGTCAAGAAAATGCTCGATTTAGACTGGTCATTCACGCCCAAAAACCTCCAAGAAATCCTATCTGTTCAGGAGAAGGTCCTTGCCCTAATGGGGGCCAAATGAGTAGCCTATTCACCTGGTACGGCCTAGCCTCGGTCCTAATTGGCTTTCTTGGCATCAGCATCATGATTCTTGTCCACGAGTTCGGTCACATGATTGCCGCCCGCGCCGTCGGGATCAACGTTCAGGCCCTAAGCTTCGGCTTTGGCCCCGCAATTTTCCGCTTCAATGGCCGCAAAACGCAGTACATAATCCGTGCCATCCCATTCGGCGGCTCGTGCAAAATGTCCGGCGGCGATGACATCTCCAACGCCATTTCCCAGAAAAAAAAGCGCATCGAAACCTTCGAGGATGGCTCAATTTGGGCAGTTACCCCAATAAAACGCATCATTGCTTACATTTCAGGCCCTTTTTCCAACATGCTCTTCGCCTTTCTCTGCTATGCCATCCTGATGTCCATTCCGACAATCCTCTCCACCTACCCACCTCGTATCACCCTCCCCACAGACTACCCCACCCTCTACGACAGCCCCTGCACCGCCGCCCGCGACGCAGGCCTGATTACCGGCGACACCATCCTCTCCATCAACGGACAAAGCGTCTCCAACTACACCGAAATCCAACAAATCCTCGCACAAAACAAAACTAGTCCCTCCGTCACAGTCCAAACCACCCGCGGCCTCTTCACCATCACCCCCAAGGCCGAGCTCTTTGGCATCTCCCCTTTCCTTGAACCCATTGTAGGTCATGTAAACCCCGACACCCCAGAAAAACACGCTGGCCTTAAAGCGAACGACAAAATCATAGAAATCAACGGCAAAAGCGCCACCAACATGCTTGACCTACTAGAGGCTGCCGCCCTCTCCGACTACCTTAGCCTGACAGTACTACGCGATGGTGAAACCCTGAAGCTTAGCTTTGAAAACCCTGGCACATCCCTTAATTTCACACTCCTCCAGCCCACCCTCAAAGTACCCGGCATGAACTTCTTTCATGCACTTATCGCCTCCGTCCGCGAATGCTTTTCCAACTTCAAGCAGTCCGTCTCCTCCCTTTTCAACGTCATCACTGGCCGCTCCAACGCCTCAGAAACCCTCGGCGGCACTTTCGCAGCCTCCCAAAGCATCGGCATGCTCACCACTGGTGGCTTTTCCCATGGCTTTAATAGCGGCATTCGTATAGTCCTTTTCCTCCTAGCCAGCGTCAGCATTTCCCTCGCTGTCGCCAACCTCCTTCCCATCCCTGCCCTTGATGGCGGCCTGATTTTAATTAGCCTAGCAGAGTTAATCTTCCATCGTACCTTCAACCCTCGAGTCTACGTCGCCCTTCAGGTCATCGGCACAATCATGATTTTCGTCGCTATCGGCCTTCTTACCTTCCTGTAACTCTAGAATCACCATCGCAGCCCATTTGTAAGTTCAATCATGCTATACGTGGTAGCTTAAAACACTCCCAAAAGGTATAGTTAATGTTTCTACCCCTTCTGCACTAAGGGTAGCCTAGTTTGAGTGCTATTAGTCCGATTTTAGAAAAAGAGCATGTACACTACTGTGAATTTTTACGATTTTCCAAAATTTAGAAACGGCGCTCAATGTCTCGGAAACAGACATAGTCAGCTACGAACTCCATGTTGAAGGCACCGGTGCTACCATTTCGCTGTTTGGCGATGATAACTTTTAATAGACGGCGCTTGAAATCTTCATCTGATTCACTATCTTGAGTTGAGTCCTCTTCGTATTGGGAAACCTTGCCGTTTTCATCAAGGCGCTTTGACGGGTCATCTAGTAGAATGACCAAGTCAGCATCTTGCTCGATTGAGCCGGAGTCTCGAAGGTCAGCTAAAATTGGAGGGCGGTCCTTACCGCCTTCGCGGTTGACCTGACAAAGACAGATAATTGGAACACTGAGCTCTCTTGCTAATTGCTTTAACGACCTAGATATAGCTGAAACTTGTTCGTGCCTTGGCATGGTGACAGGGCCCTCGTAATTAACAAGGCCTATATAGTCGATGAAGATGGCGCGTACTTTGTTTTCGCGAACCATTCGGCGGGCTTGGGAGCGAATTTCGAGTAGTTTGATGTTGGGAGTGTCCTGTATTAGGAAATTTTGGGCGTTTTCGTAGAGATTGTCGGCGGTGGCCATCATGCGATTGTTGGTTTCATTGTCAATTTTGCCATTTCTTAAGCTCATTAGGTTGATTTGGCCTTTGTTTGCAATGACACGCTCCATTAGAGATGTACCGCTCATTTCAAGAGAGAAGAAGCCGATTGGCATGGGGTTGTTTCCAAAGGCGATGTTGACTGCAATTGAAAGGGCAAATGCGGTTTTTCCGACAGAGGGACGGGCGGCAATGATGATCAAGTCGCTAGGTTTGAAGCCGCCAATATACTTGTCCAAGGTGCTGAAGCCGGACGAGACGCCTATGTCGACTATTCCATCTTGGATGTGGTGAATATTTTCAATTACTTTATTAATTAGTTCTTGGGAGTTTATATAGCTTTCTGTTTCAGCGCTTCTGCCAAGGGCTGAGATTTTTTGATCAAGTTCGTCAATTGAGTGATGTACATCAACTGTGTCGTCAAAAGCCTTGTCGCCAATTACAATAGACAGGTCCAAAAGTTGGCGCTTAAGGGACGCTTCCCTAATGATTTCGGCATAGTATACAGCATTAGTTGATGTCGGGACGCGGTCGGTTAAGCTGGCAATATAGGCAGCCCCACCAGCCTCGGCCAAGGTCCCCTTTTGTGACATGTACTGGGTTAGCGACACCAAGTCAATCGCCAGAGAAGGCAAGTCAATACGAAGCCCAACAAGGCCACTCCAAATCAATTGATGGCCTCTTTGATAGAAATCCTCGGCTTTTAACATGGTTTGGACCTCATCTAGGGCCTTGTTTCTAAGCAACACGGACCCCAAAAGGGCCACTTCCGCATCGTCATTGTGCGGGGGAATTCGTCCAATGGAATTGTCAGCCATCGCGAGCCTCCTTTGACAAAACAGCCCGCCACTGGCGGGCGAGCTGATAGGCCACACTCCCTATTGCTAGGTGTGTGAAAATATAATTAATTTCCTTCAACCTGTGCTGGAGCTTCCTCAGTAGCCTCTGCAGGTACAGCAGTCGGCTCTTCAGCAACAGCAGGCTCTGCGGGCTCTGTAGCAGGAGCAGCTTCGGTATCGGTTGTTTCAGCAGCGGCGGCTTCAGCAGCAGCCTTGGCAGCCTCGGCAGCAGCCTTGGCAGCAGCCTCTTCGGCTTCTTTTGCCTCTTTTGCGGCCTTTGCAGCTGCCTTTTCGGCGGCCTTCTGCTCGGCCTCACTTACAACGTCAAGCTTGATAACAGAGGACTCGTTTTCATAGAGGTGGATTCTAGCGGAGTAAACTCCGACCTGCTTGATGGTGTGAGAAGCAACCTCAATGCGTTTTCTTTCGATGTCAAAGCCCTGTTTTGCCAGTTCCTCCTGGACCATCAGGGACGTGACGGAACCGAAAAGCCTACCAGATTCGCTGGCAGAGACTACCAATTTCAGTGTCAGGTTGTCCAATTTCTCCTTCAGTGTAGCAGATGCGGCCCTTTTGGCAACCTTTCTTTTTTCAATAGCTGCAGCGCGGCTTTTGAAGATTGACAGATTCTCGTTGTTGTACAGTACCGCAGCACCAGTTGGCAACAGATAGTTACGAGCATAGCCATCCTTGACCACACAGACATCTCCCTCTTCTCCGAGGTTAGGTACGTCTTGATTCAAAATGATTTTCATATGAATACTCCTTAAAAGTAATTTTTAGTTTTATCTTAACTTAACCCATGTTTCCAACACACCCAAAAGTGGCAGAATCAAAAAAACGGCAAAGTTTATTCCTGGTATGAAGCAGGCAAAGGCCACCATGAACACTACTTTACCTGCTGTCATTACCGCTGTCCTTTTTCTCATGAAGGCCATAAGAATTGATACGCCAACAACGAAATATAGGACAGTCATTGAAAGCGCAACGCTCCATGCAATGGTATGAACCATCACTGGAACAGATTTTACTACCCTACAAACAAGGGCCGCTATCCAAGATACGAAAAACACCCAAACGTAGCCATCCGGCAACTTCATATTGGCAAAATCGTACTGCCACTCTTCGTCAAATCTATGAAGATTTACATCAGAAATGACAATCGGTATTGCCAAAAGAAGTATTCCCGCTGGCGCAAAAATCAAGCGCATAACATCACCATCAACTATCATTCTAACGGCAGATGTCATCTCCGAGGAAAGCATCTCCTCCGGAAAGAAAAGCAAAACTGTTTGCACCATAGCATCTCTTACTGTCTTCGATGCGTCAGACGCAAAATACAGTGAAAATGCAAGACCCGCAATAAATACTGGAATACACGCCCAGAAGAACTTCCTCATAGAAGACTTGCTGTAACTGCTACTAACTGCCCAAACTGCCGATCCTACAATAAGTATGAACGGCAAGTACATGCTAAACAGTATAAGTGGTGCATATTCTGTGCCAAGCAACATTCTGTTCCCAATTAATGTCCACACGCCCACTCCTAAGAGCATGACTGAAAAGGACGCAATTTTAATGCTATTTTGCCTGACCCTATAACAGACAAGCAGAGCAGGCACGGTCATTAATACAGAACCTATGGAAAATCTTGAAAGTATTACTCCTAAGGCTGTGCATAGAATCAGGTTCCTGATTACTAATTTATCCGTCTGCTCCACTTAACGAACCTCACTGGTTTCTTCTCTTTTTATTTGTTGTTTTCGACTTGGATTCTTGTGCTTATAACTCAATCTTACTGCTTGTCAAATGGCAGATAGGCCAGAACCCTTGCTCTTTTAATTTCCTGGGTAAGTGCTCTTTGGTGTTTTGCACATGTACCAGTAATGCGGGCAGGAAGAATCTTGCCACGCTCTGTGATACAGCGTCTGAGCATTTCTGGATTCTTATAATCTGGCTCTGTCTTCTGCGCGCAGAATTTGCAGACCTTTTTCTTGAAGGTGGTACGCTTTCCGCCCATCTTTTTGTCTCTGAAGCTTCCAGCTTCAACGTTCAAGTTTTCTTTTTCTTCATGCATTGGCATTTAAATTATCTCCTATTAATCAAAACGGGATATCGTCGCCATCATCAAATGCCTCTGGACCACTCATGTCTGGGGCCTGTGGCTGACTTACCCTAGGCTCAGTCGGAGCCGGTTGTGAATACGACTGCGAATATGGCTGGGTCGGTTGCGAGTATGACTGTGCAGGTTGTGCAGGCTGTGCATATGAACCAGTTCCAGAACCACCTGTTGCGTTACCGAGGAGCTGAATATTATTAGCCACTATTTCAATCCTAGAGTTGGTCTTTCCGTCTTGCTCCCAACGATTCTGCCTAAGTTCACCTTCAACAGAGACACGACATCCCTTTGTAAGATATGGTTTAAGTGTTTCTGCTGACCTACCCCAAAGACTAACATCAAAGTAACTTACCTCATCTTCCCAGTTGTCACCAGTCCTCTTTCTTCTGTTGACTGCAATGGAAAAGCGGCAGACTGTGCTATTCTGTGAAGTACTTCTAACTGTTCTTAGTTCACAATCACGTGTGAGACGTCCTACCAATACAACAACATTGATGTCTCCTGCCATTTTTATTCACCCCCGATAATTTCGCTGCCTTACTTTGTTGTCTTACTTTGCTACAAACAGGTGCTTGAGTATCTCTCCCTGAAGCAAAAACTCCTTAGCAACTGCGTTGATGCTCTGTGGGTCAGCGCTAATTTCAAAGTAGTAATAGTGACCTTTGTCTTGTTTCTTGATTGAATAGGCGAGATTCTTTACGCCCATGTCTTCTTGCTTGGCTACTGTTGCGCCAACATCTGCTAATGCTTTGGACACGAATTCCATGCCCTTTGCTGTCTTCTCTTCGTTTGCGTCGAAGATGACAGTGAACTCATAATCTCTCATGGGTTCCTCCTTGCGGACTTAAAATTGATCCATCAACGATGGATAAAGAGGCAATTTGAAGAGTATCACCAAGTCAGTTGCAAGTCAATTGATAATGTGAGTATTTATTACTTCATCATGGACTCAATCACCTTTCTATTTCTGTGCCTTGCCTATTTCGGATCCTCCCCTTTTACTACCTTCAACAACGGCTTTATCGTCTCTTTCGCACATTTGCCTTCAAAGTTGCATCCATCATAACACTTATTTGGGCATTGACGAAATCTGAATTTTGTCCCCGTCGGCTCTAAACATGCTTTGCACAATTCTTTTCTCATCGCAATGCGCAAAATGCGCCGCCACTCTTTTGACTACTAGGTGCGCTTGAGCAGTGTTAGGGTAAGAATCAAATCCAATCATATCACCTTTTGTTAAGATTTGCGCAAAACAGTGATACGGAATGCAAAGCCGCTCATAACTCGAAAAGTTCCCCCCGATATTTCGAAAATCAGCCATTCAGGGGGAAAGTTCCCCCTAAATGGGCAAAAATCGACAAAACAGGGGGAACTTTTTCAAAACACAAGTCTGCGAAGGGCCCAATGCACTCAGATAAAAGTGTTTTGAGACTACAAAATCAATCATGACTGCCTCAAAGTTCTAAAAGTTCCCCCCGATATTTCGAAAATCAGCCACTCAGGGGGAAAGTTCCCCCTAAATGGGCAAAAATCGACAAAACAGGGGGAACTTTTTCAACACACGAGTCTGCAAAAGAGGCCAATGCGCCCTAGTTAATGTTTTTTGATACTACAAAACTAATTGAAGACTCTTGACTTTAGTTGTAGCCTTGACGTGTGTATAGGGGTATTTGATGGCTTGCAATTTAAAAAAAACGCATTTAGCTATTGACCTTCATATGTTAAAGGAAAGATAATATACGCCGTAATTACAAATAGCCCCGTTTAGCGGGGATAATAAGGAGTTCTGCAGTGCCTTGTGGTAGAAAAAGAAAAAAGCATAAGATTGCAACACACAAAAGAAAGAAAAAGCTCAGAATGATGAGACACAAGAAAAAGTAATCATTCTTTAGTTCAGTCTTTAGGCTTAAAACCGTTGGTCGCTCCAACGGTTTTTTTGTCACTAAACAGAAATAAACTCTGCCAATTTACCTTATTCGATATTTATATCTGCGTTACCCTACTATACAAGAGTAGACCAAAAAATCAGGTACAAGGCCTGCCATAAAGACACATCGACAGAACCAAAGACCGATTATAATACGGGCCAAACGATACACCACTTTCATAGGCGATTTGCCCCATAAAATGGATAGTTAATCATAACTATTGCTCCATAAATACACTACTAAAAGTGCAAAAAATGGATAATTTAGCCCGTTTTTGCAAAATAGCTAATATTCATGTTTATCAAAAGCTTGAAATGTGCCAAACTAGCCTCGTTGCAGTTCGTGTACTGCACGACCAGCTAGCACCGCGAAAGTGCAGGCAGGACAAAAAAGATGGAAAAAGGAAAGACGATTTACTATACAGACCAGTTGAATGACGACTTCTCAGGATTCACGGCTAAAGGGCCAGTAATTAATGAAAACTGGGACTACGACGACAACTCAATAGGAAAAAAAATAAAGCGCTTCCTTATATATAGAATACTCATACACCCAATTGCCGCATTCTACTCTAGAGTCATTTTTAGAAGAAAAATTGTAGGTAAGGGCCTTTTGAAAAAGTATAAGCATACAGGCATATTTATGTACGGCAACCATACACAGATAGTTGGTGATGCATTTCTGCAAGCCTGCATAACGTATCCAAGGACAAATTATGTGCTAGTAAACCCAGCAAACTTGGAGGTTCCAGTAATAGGGAAACTGATACCAGCACTGGGGGCACTGCCAATACCAAGTACGATTTCTGCTTATAGAAACTTCAAGGCAGCAATAGAAGACAAAATCAAAAGAAAGCACCCAGTGGTAATATACCCAGAGGCACATATCTGGCCATATTACACAGGAATCAGGCCGTTTGCAGATACATCATTTGCCTATCCGGTCAATCTAGACGCTCCAGTTTTTTGCTTCGTCAATACGTACAAGAAAAGCAAGATATTTCAACGTCCGCGGATTATCACTTACATCGGAGGCCCTTTTTTCCCAGACAAGGAACTGAATCTGAAAAGTGCGCGGAAGAAGATGCGTGACCAGGTTTACAAGCGGATGACAGAATTGGCCAGCCATTCGAATGTCGACGTGGTCCGGTATCTCAAGAAGGAGGCCGATATTGGTTAACATCTTATTTTGTGGGAATCGTAAAATTTTCGACGGAGTGTTAACGTGCGCCCTATCAATTTTAAGACGCACTCAATCACCACAACCATTCTGCTTCAATATCTTCACCATGGACATCTCCCACCTAAACCCCGATTACGTCCCCATCACCAACTCCCAAGTAAAGTGCCTCTTGGACGTGGTCAGGTCCTACAATCCCGACAATCAAGTCAAACTCTTCGACGTAACCGACATTTACAAAAGGGAACTTGCCAATTCTCCAAACGAGACCACTAGCTACTCTCCTTATACCTTAGTTCGCCTATTTGCCGATTTAATTGATGAGATTCCTGACAAACTCTTGTACCTAGATGCTGACATAATGTTCAACAGGGACATTCACCTTTTGTATGATATTGATATTAGTGACTATGAATACGCTGCCGCTCCAGACCATTATGGGAAGTATCTTATTAACCCACACTATATAAATGCTGGTGTGATTCTCTTCAATATTGCAAAGTGTAGGCAAAGCGGTCTTTTGGAAAAAGCTAGAGAGGTAGTGAGAACAAAGAAGATGCTTTTTCCTGACCAAAGCGCAATTGTTAAATCCACCACTAAGCGAATGATTCTAAAACAACGCTTTAACGATCAAAAGTTTTTGCATAAACACACAATAGTAAGGCACTTTTCCAAGCGTCTTTTCTACCTACCATACCCACACACTGATAATGTCAAACAATGGCAAGTGGACAAGGTCCACAAGGTGTTCAAATATCATCAGTTTGATGATATCTTCGACGAATATTTAAAAATTAAAAAAGAGTACACGCAGAATACGCAAAGTACAGAGGAGAACGAATGAGTAAACATGTAATTCCCGTTTTCTACGCCTTAGACGAACGCTATATAAGATATGGCTTTGTCTCCCTATTTTCTCTGAAAGAAAACGCAAAGAGTGACAATCTCTACAAAATTTATTTTCTCAACACCGATGTCAGCCCAGAAAGTCAGGCTAAGGTAAAAACTCTTGAGTCCGATAACTTCAAAATTTATTTCGAAGATGTCTCTGCAGAGTTGGAAAAAATTACTAGCAAGCTTCCTGTTAGGGATTATTTCTCAAAAACCACCTACTATAGGCTTCTAATTGCTGACATGCACCCAGAGTATGAAAAGGCAATTTACATTGACAGTGATACAATTATTCAGGCTGACATTGCCGATATGTATGACATTGACATTTCCGACTATATTCTTGGTGTCTGCCACGACCAGCCAGTATCTCAGGTTCTGGAATATGCCGACTACGTTGAAGATGCTCTGGGGCTCGACCGAAGGTTCTATTTTAACGCTGGAATCCTATTAATAAACTGCATAGCTTTCAGAGAGCGAAAAGTTTTGGACCGTTTCACCCAGCTTCTTCAGGTCTATGATTGCATAGTAGCCCAGGACCAAGACTATCTGAATATTCTTTGCAAGGACCATGTTTTCTTCATGGATCAGAGGTGGAACACAGAAATTTTCGGCAACATCCCCTACCCTATCTCTGAGGCAAAGATTCTTCACTACATCATGTTCAACAAACCATGGCACTATGCCAACTGCCCTCACAGTGATATTTTCCAAAGTTACGCCAAGCGAACTTGGGCTTGGGAGGACATTCAAAAGGACATTCGCAACTACACTGATGAAATGAAGCGCCGCGACCAGGAGGGCTATGTCAACCTTATTTCCATGGCTCTTGGTGAGATTGACAATGACGATAACTATTTAAAAATTATCACCAAGCGTCAGGCAGCTGATCGTGTTGCCATTCTCAAAAAAATTAGAGATTTTGAGCGCGCTGGACGCTTCAATGAAGATGTAGAAAATGACCCACCTTCTCAGGTTCTCATGCCGGATGACATTGACTACATTCACAAAACCCGAAGAGACAAGGCTAAAACCAAAATTGCTTTCAAAATGGCCCACCGCTTTGTTGACAGTCTTATTGCTGACAAGAAACTTATTATCAAAGACATCAAGGGTCTTGAAAACTTCAAAAATCTTGACTCTGGCGCCATAGTCACATGCAACCACTTCAACGCTTTTGACAGTTTTGCCATCCAACTTGCCTATGAGGCTGCCGACCAAAACGACCGCACCTTCTACCGTGTCATTCATGAGCGCAACTACACTAACTTCCCCGGCTTCTATGGTTTTTTGATGCGCCACTGTAACACTCTCCCGCTCTCTTCCAACCTTGAAACAATGAAAAAGTTCCTTTCCGCTGCCGAACAACTTCTTACTTCTGGCAACTTCATCCTGGTCTATCCCGAGCAGAGCATGTGGTGGAACTATCGCAAACCCAAGCCATTCAAGAGGGGTGCCTTTGTCCTTGCTTGCAAGTCCAACGTTCCTGTCCTTCCCTGTTTTATCACCATGAAAGATTCGGAAATAATGGGCGACGATGGCTTCCCGATTCAGGAATACACCATCCACATTTCTGAGCCAATCTACCCCAACTCGGCCCTTCCCTACCGCGACCGCGTCGAGGACCTTAAGAACCGGAACTTCGAAGTTTGGAAAGACATTTATGAAAAGGAATACCAAACTCCACTAATCTATGACGAGCAGCCACAGATTCCAGAGCAGAAAGTTTAGATCTACTTCATTCGGCGGCACATGTTTTACCATAACAGGTCCAAAAGCTTTCGCCGCCTACCATTTTATTCATACATTAAATCGCCCTGTGCGTCATTATTAATCGCAGGGCGATTTTTTATCTTCAGAGATTCAACCAAACACTTTTGCATTTTGCCTCATGAAAATGACCTACTCAAAATGCAGATTATGGGTTGTAATTACTTGAAGGGTAATGCAAAATGGCTAGTTATCTTCAACTTGGTTACCTGTATTCATCCAGGCTTTCAGTTTTGAATAATGAATTGGCATTTTCCTGTTCTAAGCCTCTAGATTCTACTCCAAATTACT
>X301_European_Hare__coassemble_1007_pt1 | contig 25754 bp, 22 predicted proteins | sample X301_European_Hare__metabat2_high_PE_015 | metagenome-assembled genome bin X301_European_Hare
ATAGCGAAATCATAGCCAAGGTGTATATGGTGGGTAAAATCAACCATACTCGATTTGTTGATACCCTTAATCAAATAATTCTCGATTATCAAAAATCGTGTGCTTCTTTGCATAAAATAATTGGCGACACACAAGATTTTCTTTCCGCTAGTTTTGTATTTTTTACTCCTTTAAAACTAGCTAAAACTCTCAAAAACTAAATTTCAACCCATTTTGGTGCACTTATTTCAGTTTTTAGGCATTTAAGCTTAATCTTGAAAATCGTCTAATTTTAATGTAGACTCAACCACAAATCCCAAAACCCTAAGTTGAGATAATTCCTTCGTATCAGAAAAATTAATAGGGATAGGTCCAGCGGGAATCGAACCCGCATTTCAGCCTCCGGAGGGCTGCGCCTTATCCATTGGGCAATGGACCCATAGTACACTGTGCCTTTGAACAACTACATCATATCAAACTTAATTAAATTACACCATAACTATCCAACATCCATCCCATTTTTAACTACAATCCAAGCCATGTTCCGCCTCCGAACCAATACTTCCAATCAAACCATTAAGCCTTACTCACCTTTTGGGTTCCCTAGTCCAATTTCAAAATAACCTCAAAAAAGCTACCAACACTTGTTCCTCTCAGCCCAAAGCTTATATACCACTTATCTAACCTTCAGACACATTTAGAAAACATTGATTAAAACAAACCACCTAGGGCGCACAATTGTTGAAAAACCAGTACTTTTTCATCATAATCAGAAATTGTAAACGAGATGAATGCATAGATAGTCTTTAAGCTAAACTTAAGCCACCACTTAGGACAGGTCTTAACAATTGCCACACAAAGGCACCTAGCTTTCATTTCGTTTCTATAGGAGAATTTAAATGAAACCTTCACTACTAGTTTTAGCCGCAGGCATGGGATCTAGATACGGCGGGGTAAAACAAATCGACCCAGTCGGAATGCATGGCGAAACACTTTTGGATTACAGCGTCTTTGATGCACAGCGCGCCGGATATGGCAAAGTCGTATTTATCATCAGACCCGACATCGAAAAAGATTTTCGCGAAAGACTCTTTGACCGCATCGCTCGCAACATGGACGCCCAATACGTCTTCCAAACCAAAGACAGCCTTTTGACCGAGCAACAAATCCAGCAATCGGCCCAGCGCACCAAACCATGGGGCACCGTCCACGCGCTTCTCTGCGCCAAAGACGCCCTGACCACTCCATTTACCGTCATCAACGCCGACGACTACTATGGCCCCAAAGCCTACACCATCCTCGGTAACTACCTATCCACACTCGACAATTCCAGCACCGCACACGCCATGGTCGGCTACCTTCTCAAAAACACCATGAGCCCCATCGGCACCGTCTCTCGCGGCATCTGCCAAGTCGACCCCAACGGCCACCTCCTAGGCATGCGCGAGCACACCAAAATCGGCTACTCCGGCACATCCATCGTCTCCCACCTCCCCGAAGGTGACATCACACTAACCGGCGACGAATGGGTCTCCATGAACTTCTTCGGTTTCACCCCACGCGTCTTCGACTCCATGTCATCCTACTTTGACACCTTCATCGCATCCAACTCCACCAACCCCAAGGCCGAGGTCCTTCTCCCCAACTTTGCCGGCCAGATGGTCCAAACTGGTGTAGGTACCATGAAAGTGTTCAGCACCGACGAAAAGTGGTTTGGCATGACCTATCACGAGGACCGCGAAACAGTCAAGCAAAACCTTGCCCTTAAGACTCAGCAAGGCCTTTACCCCACCCAGCTATGGCCCAACTAGTGCTCGCTCATGCGCTACGCAGTTGTGCGAAGATGATAAAGTCTATATAATCGGTTTTAATTTCGGAGGAAATATGGCAGAAAGAAAAGGTTTTTTTGCTGAATTCAAAGAATTCGTTGCCCGTGGAAACGTTGTTGACATGGCAGTTGGTATCATTGTTGGTGGTCTTTTCACCGCAATTGTCAATTCGTTGGTTGCTGACATCTTGAACCCAATTTTGGGACTTCTTGTTGGTGGAACAGACTTTGGAAGCTTAAAGATTGTTCTTAGGGCTGCAACTGAGACAACTGAAGAGCTTGCCATTAGATATGGCAATCTGATTCAGAATATTCTGCAGTTCCTACTGACAGCCCTGGTGCTTTTTGTTATTGTTCGCACTCTTAACAGAATGCGCGACAAGGCCGAGGCTGCTAAGGCAGAGGCTGCCAAGAAGGCTGCTGCAAAAGAAAATAAGTAAGTAAAAAGACTTGAAATGACAAGGCTGGTTGCATGCACAAAAGCTATGCATCAGCCTTTTATTTTGTGTTCGCAGAAAGGAATATAGGATGGGTTTGAAATTAACGGACTTGGAGAAGCGACTACATATCGAGAGGTTTTTGCTTTGCATACTAGGCGGAGCTCTTTACGCTGTGGGCGTAAACCTATTTATTGTGCCGTTCGGACTGTACTCCGGTGGCCTAGTTGGTATTGCACAGCTGATAAGAACCTTTATTGCCAGCTTCCTTCATGTAGACTTTGGGGATAGAGATATTGCAGGTATTATTTTCTATGTTCTTAACGTGCCAATACTTATTTATGCCTTCCCTAGACTGGACAAGCTTTTCTTTCTGAAAACACTGGTAGCCGTCACATCCCTAACGGTTGCCATGTCACTTATCCCAACCACAATGGTTGTGGATGACTGTTTGGCCTCGACTATAGTTGGTGCCTTTATTTCGGGTGCGGGAATAGGCCTAGTGTTGAGGATGTCTGGTTCCACTGGCGGCATGGACGTTGTGGGGATGTTGATTACAAAGGCCCATGGGAATGTCAGCGTGGGGCAGGTGAATCTGGCGGTGAATTTGGGGGTGTACGCGATTTGTCTGTTTCTGTTTGATGTAGAGATTGTGGTGTACTCGGTGATTTTCGCGGTGGTGCATGCGTTTGCAATTGACAGATTTCACTCACAAAATATCAACGTGGAGGTTAAGGTAATCACCAAAACAGACCCCAAGCTAATCGAGAACGATATTTTCCACCTAATGGGGCGTGGTGTGACAGAGGTTCGCTCAGTTGGTGCCTACACAGAGGAAGAGGAGCACATGCTTTACATCATGATTTCAAAGTACGAGGTCCACCAGCTACGCCAAATCGTCCGCAGCCACGACAAGAAGGCCTTCATCATCTTAAACGAGGGTGTCATAGTAGAGGGCAACTACCTAAAGAAGCTCTAAGTGCAAGCGACCCCTTAGAAATCTGCATCTGTGACCCTAGACTCGCTTTTTTAAACAAGTCTTATTCCAGTTTTAGAATATTTTCACCTCTTTTTCACCATTAGAGGCGCCTGAGTCAGAAGATTTCCACGTAAAATGAAAATTGGAAAGAAATACGTGGAAATTCTAACGGACAAGGGCTTGGTTTAGGGCTGTTTTGAGGCAAGTTGGCCTGTCCAGAGCCTCGTATGTTAGGCAAATTTTACAAAAACATGCTTTTTGAGCTGGTTTTTATGGAAAATGAGTTCCTCATTGGACTATTAGAGACTAATAGAGGCAGACTGAGGCAGGGAATTTCCACGTATTTTCTAAAATGGAACGAAATACGTGGAAATTTCCACGTAAAATGAAAATTTTGAATAAATACGTGGAAATTCTAGCGGGTTATGACTTGGCTTGGGACTGAATGAAAGCACATTTCTTAAGGGAATCGCCTATGGTAAACTAGACAATGGAATAGAAGCCTGCAAATATGGAAAGAAATGGGTCATTTCCGTGGAGGCCATGAGACGTGAGGTCAGCCAAAAAGAAACCCATAAAATGATGGTTGGGGCTCTGATATCTGGCGCTCGAGGCAAAGCACAAAGGTCAGGAAATTGGATTGAGGACAAACCCTTAGTCGAGGAAGTTTGGCATTGTCTTGCGTAGTGCCTTTAGGAAAAACTGTTAGGCTTTCTTAATGATTTTTTTGATGGGGCGACGAGGTGGAGTGAGGACGATGGGGTGTTCGAAACGGTGCTGAATTTTGTAGCAACGGTGGATTTTGGGGTTGCGTGAGAAATCTGCGCCAATGGTTTGGGCTGTGATGTCTTCAATTAAAAATTCATCGTAAAGTTCAGAGAACATTTTAAAGCGAGTGAAGTTGGTAGAGAAGATGAGAGTGCCATTGCTGGAGAGGTGGCGCATGCATGAGCGGATGAGGTAGCCGTGGTCTCGCTGGACATCGAAGATGGTGTCGCGGTTTTTGCTGTTGGAGAAGGTGGGTGGATCGCAGAAAATTAGGTCAAAAACATCTCTGTTATCGCGCATGAAGGCAAGGCAGTCGTCCCTGTAGAAGAAGTGGTTCATGGTATCAAGGTTGTTAAGCCGCATGTTCTGCATTGCCCAATCAAGGTAATTGGAGTTAGCATCTACACTTACGGTTGATAGGGCGCCACCTGAAGCGGCATAGACTGTAGCACTGGCGGTGTAGCAGAAAAGATTGAGAAAGCGCTTGCCTTGGCTTAGGTCTTCTATCATTTTTCTAACAGGGCGGTGGTCCAAAAAAAGGCCGGTGTCGAGGTAGTCGGTAAAATTGACGAAGAAGCGGTGGTTGTTTTCATTTACGATAAGGAAGTGGGAGGAGGAAGCTTTTTTTGTGTACTGGGAAGAGCCACGCTGACGGTCTCGGGTTTTGAGGAAGATGTTGTCAATGTCGATGCCCGTGACGCGTTCGGTGGCTAAGATGAGTTCGTTCAGGCGGCGCTGGGTGTCGGCGGTGGAGATGCTGGCTGGGGCGGCGTATTCTTGGAGGGAGATCCATTTGTTTTCGTAGATGTCTATGGCGGCGTTGTATTCGGGCATGTCAGCGTCATAGAGGCGATAGCAGGTGACGCCGTCTTGGGCCATTTGTTTGCCGATTGAGGCGAGGTTTTTGGTCAGGCGGTTAGCAATCATTTGGGCGCCAGGGGAGAGTGGGGTGGATAGGCGCTCTTGGCGTTTTGCTAGTGCGCGGTCGATGAGTTGTTGGCGCTCGGCGCGGCTGAAGACGTGGTAGTGGGCAACCTGGCACTCGATGCCGCCGTTAATTAGGGTGTTTGTGCGGTTGGGCTTCATGTCGATGAAACTTAATAGTTCGCTGTTGCCGCATAGGATGGAGATGTCCCAACCATAAAAGAGGTTGTAAAAGTTTTTACCCATCGCGCTGTAAAGTCGCATAATTGCTGCTGAACCGCTATCTAAGCGAACGCCGTATGGTGGGTCGGTAACTACGCAGGCTGACGGGGTGGCTGAAGCGTTCTGTTGTGCAGTTGTCTGGGTATTCGAGGCCTGTAATTGTTCCGAAATCGGAAAGGTATCTTGGGTGATATCCTGAATATCCTGCTCTGTACAGGTCGTAAAGTCTTTAACGCTGAAGGTAATGAGTTTCCCTACACCGGCACTTTGGGCGTTGGCTTTGGAGATTTCGATGGCTTTGCTGTCTATGTCCCAACCGATGATTTTGCAGTGGTTTTCACAGATTTGTTCTTGTGCTTGGTCCACTACTTTTTGCCAAAGGTCATCGTTGTGAATTGGAAGACGCAAAAAAGCAAAGTTTTCGGTTTTTAAAAGACCAGGGGCGGTGTTGGTTGCCATTAGTGCAGCTTCAATACAGATGGTGCCGCTTCCGCAGAAGGGGTCCAAAAGGATTGGGGCGGTGCTCTCTTCACCTTTTTGGAAGGCGCAAAGGTGGCGGTACCAGTCGCTTCGGTATAGGAGGGAGGCGGCCATGAATTCGCCCATGACTGCTTGGGTTTGCTCTTTGCGGTAGGAGCGGCGAGAGAGGTCTCGACCACCGAAGTCGACGTACCAGCTTACAAGGTCTTTGTTGACATGAAGATGAAAGACAATGTCGGGATTTTGGCGGTCAACATTGGGTCTACGGTCATTGAACTTGGTGCGAACTCGCTCTACTATGGCATCTTTTAAGCGCAGTGAGGCAAAGTGACTGTTGCGAATCCAGCGGCAGTTTGATACTGTCTCGGTTATGGCAAAGGTTGTGTCGGGGTTAATCCATCTTTCCCATGGAAGTGATAGGGAGTGTTCATACAGGGCATCGGTTGAGTCTAGATTGTCAAAGCGGTGCACTAGGACTAAAAGTCGAGTTGCGCATCTGGTCCAGATGGCAAAGCGGTAGGCGGTTTCTAGATCTGCAGAGAATTGGATGCCGCCGGAGCTGATTTGGATGTCTTGGGCGCCAACGGCGCGGGCTTCTTTTTCGACTAGGTCATTTTGGTTGGCTGATGCTGAGGCAAAGAAAATCATTTGTTCTCTCCAGTAAATAGGGTTTGGACTTCAGTTTTGGAAAAGCTGTATGATGTGCCGCAGTTAAGGCACTCGAGGTTCAGCGGGAAGGTGTCTGATTTAAGTATGTCGGTTTTTTCGTCCTGAGGGAGGCGGCTAAGGAAGTAACTGAAGTTTTGTCTAGAGCAGGGGCAGGAGAAGGCTATGGGCTCTGAGGAGAGCATTTGTATTCCAAAATCGGAGAAATTAGCTTGGAGGTAGTTGTCAATGGACTCGGCCTTGCTGAGGTGGATGCCCAGTGGGGGGAGCGAGAGGGACTTGGTTTGGAGTTGGTCCAAGAGTGTGTCGGTGCAGTCGGGGAGGGCTTGGAGGAACAGACCGCCTGCGCCGATGACGCGGCCGGTTTTGTCGAATTGGACGCTGAGGGAGAACATGGTGGGGGTTTGTTCGCTTTCGTTGTAGTAGAGGGCCAGGTCGTGCGCGAGGTCGCCGTATTGCATCATGGTTTGGCCGGTGAATGGGGTTCGGCTGCCTTCGAGGATTTTTGTGACGCTGATAAAGCCAGGGCCGTAGACAAGGGATAAATCGTTGTTTTCTATGGGTTTAGTGACTTGAATTGGGCTGTTTTTGAGAAATCCGCGTACGGCTCCGCAGGCCCAGGCCTCGACGGAGATGCCGCCGATGGGGCCACCGCATTCGATGTTTAGTTGGATGCGGTCGTTGCCTTTGATGGACGAGGCCATTAGTCCGGCGGCAATGTAGGCCTGTCCTAGTACGTATGTTTCAAGAGCGCCTAGGTTGAAGTTTGCTCTGACTTGATTCACCATTTTGGTCCCGCCTAGTCCTATGAGGCGGGCTTGGCCATTGGCAAGTAGTGCAACTTGCCTACCATCCTCAGGTAGCTTGTCAAGGTGATTGAGAAGCTCCTGGTCTTCAATTTTCTTCTTTATCATGTTGAGCTTAGATTAGTAGAACGCTCTAATTTTTTCAAGGTGGTTTTGATATGCTTAGAAACCTGGCCTTAATTTTCTTTTGGGAAAGAAACACTTCTGAAGTAGGGTAAAACCTGTTGTAAAGACCGAAACAGGCCTTGAATGCACCTTTAAGATTAAGAATAGTCGGCAAACTGGCTGTAAAAAAGACGGAAGCAAATGGTGCTTCCGTCTTAAGTCTTAAAGTCAATCTTAAAGGCTTGTTTATAAGCCTAAAAGTAGCCTACAGGCGGGTGTCCCAGCGGCCACAGAATACTGTGTCGTTGGCCTGACCCTTAAAGTCAGACTTGCCAAGGACCTTTTCAATAGCTGCACGAATGTGCGTGCGGTTTGGGCCGTAGGCGTTGATGAAGGTGTGGACCTGAGGCACATCGATAAGGTGGTTTGTGTAGTTTAAGCTAATGCCAATAGTGGGGAGCTCTGGGACATACCAAGGAAGCTCGCGGCTGTGGTTGCAACTCCAGCGAAGACGGACATCGTTTTCCTGAGCGTAGCCTTTGACGTTGATAACTAGGAAAACCACATCGTGGTTGGCGATAAAGTCGTGCCTTGAGCCGTGGTCCATCATTTGGACCATGTTCATAGGACTTACGCCCTTTTCGACCTCAAGGTCATGGAAGTTAGGACAGACATCGACAGTAAAGCCGGCGCGCTCTAGCTCTTCAATGACAACCTGCTTGACGGGGTCCCCCTTGTAACCCTTGCTGGTGGGCGTTGACTGAACATAGACAAGGTAGGCGCGCTTTTTGGCAGGGTCCAAAGGAAGGATGTGGTCCGTGTCCTTAACAAGTGTGATGCAGGAGTCCGCGGCCTGAGCTGTGTAAATCTGGTGCTCCTGGCAGCCAATCCATTTATCCTTAAGGCTTGGGTCTGGGATGCGGACATCTTCTTTGTACAAATGAAGATGCGCCTTCATTCCAATGATTCGGTGCAGTGCATCCGAAAGCCGCTCCTCCGTGATAATGCCCTTCTCATAACCCGCACGCATGAACGACAGGTCCTCGGCTTCGTCACCCGCAAACAGGAACATGTCAGCACCAGCCGCAATCGCACCCGGCACCGCGTCCTCTCGCCGCACCATCGCACTCATTCCAATCATGTGTGACGCGTCGGTGATAATCACACCATTAAAGCCCATCTCGCCACGAAGCAGATCAGTCATCAATTCCGAGGCCTCTGTCGCCGGCATTATGTCCCGGTCTTTAATACCGGGCCGCAGATGCCGGCTCATAGCTGGCAGTGCAATATGGCCAACCATTATGCTTTCTAGACCCTCATCAATCATAGTCTGGTAAACACGGCGGAAAGTTTGGTTCCATTCGTCAACGCTTAGGGTGTTTACACCAAGGGCAAGGTGTTGGTCCAACTCTTCTACGCCGTCGCCAGGGAAGTGCTTGCAGCAAGCGGCCATGTTGGGGTTTGCATCCTTAATTCCCTTGATATAGGCGCGAACATTGGCAATGACCTTGTCAACGTCGTTGCCGAAGGAGCGAGTATTGACAATGGTGTTTCTCCAGTTCATGTAGATATCAGCAACAGGATTGAACATCCAGTTTACACCTACTGCGCTTGCCTCGCGGCCGGCAACCAAACCCATATGGTAGGCAGTTTGAGTGTCAGAAGAGGCACCGGCCTCGGCTGCCGTGGCTACGAAAGTGCCCTCTGGGACGGCACCAATGCCGCCGTCATCACAGTTAGCAGCAATCAGAAGTGGGATTTTGCTGTACTTCTGGAAGGTGGTGTTTTGTTTATAGACAGCATTTTTGTCACCGCCCTGCCAGCGAAGTCCACCCTGATGGTACTTGGTCAGGTAATCTGATGTTTTTTCATCGGACCAAGCAGGGCCGGCCTTCATTAGAACAAATAGCTGACCTAGTTTTTCCTCTAAGGTCATGTTGGAAATAGTATCTTCTACCCATTTAATTTCTTCATCATTTAGGTAGAAAGGTTTTGCTTTTAAATCTACCATATCAACCTCCTAGGTTTTTGCGAAATGCATCAATCATTTCTTTTTCATAGTCTTGATAGCTTCCGTCCTTCAGATGGGGCAGGGCAGTTTTGACCAGTTGAGCCCAGCTTTCTGCCTCATGGCGGACAAGAATGGGGTAGTAGAACACGGCGTTTTGCTCTGCTGCGTCCTGGTCGCCTGGGGCGTCACCGACCATCAGAACGTGGTCTTTCTCATAGCCGAACTTAAGCATTTCCTCAATGCAATGTGCTTTAGAGCCGTAATCCTGAGATAGCATGATGTCCACGTGGTCAAGAAGCTGGTGCTTGCGCCACTCTTCCAAAACTGCGTCGCGGTTTGCGCTAGAGACAATGGCAACATCGGCAAACTCTGAGGCTGCCTTAAGGCCGTCCTTGGCACCGGGAAATGGTTGCTTAATGTCTTCTGGAAGTTGGGTAATGGCAATATTAACTGCCTTGCTCCAGGACAGAGCCTTTTCTAAAATTGGGCTATGGGTTGCCTCAATGGCAATCATTAGGGCGTCATTACTGGGGGCAGCACCGCTGTTGACCCAAGCCTTTAGGTCCTCTAGGTGGTCAATTGGCGTATACTTGGCGTCAATTTCGGTAAGGGCCATGGCAAGTCCTTTAAAGCGGTTGATGCCACGAGTGAAACTGTAAAGGTTAATCTCATTCCAGCGCTCTAGAATTGGCTTTTCCCATTTTTGCAGTTGCCATTCGGCTACCATGCAGGGGCCAAAGCAATGGATGTGCTTACAATCCATTGTATCCATGGCACAGCCATCTGAATCGACGCAGACAAGATAGTCATGTCTTTTTTGATAATCTGTTAAATCGTTGTACATATTTTTTCCCTATAATGATGTTAACCGGGTTGCTTACCAATGTAGGCCAAAATTCCACCATCCACGTAAAGGATGTGGCCGTTGACAAAGTCACTTGCAGGGCTGGCCAAGAACACGGCAGGGCCGGCTAGGTCTTCTGGTGTGCCCCAGCGTCCTGCTGGAGTTTTGGCGGTGATAAACCTATCAAAGGGGTGGCGGCTACCATCCGGCTGTACCTCTCGTAGTGGAGCTGTCTGTGGCGTGGCAATGTAGCCAGGGCCAAGGCCGTTGCACTGGATGTTGTACTGACCGTATTCTGAGGCAATGTTCTTTGTCAGCATCTTAAGTCCACCCTTGGCTGCTGCGTAACTGCTGACGTCCTCTCTTCCAAGCTCGCTGGTCATTGAGCAGATGTTGATAATCTTGCCACCACCAAGCTTTATCATGCCGGGGATGACGGCCTTTGCAACAATAAAGGGAGCTGTCAGATCCACATCTACTACCTGACGAAATTCGGAGGCAGTTTGCTTAAGCATAGGAATGCGTTTGATGATGCCGGCGTTGTTAACTAGGATGCTAATGGGGCCAACTTCTGAGGTGATTTTGTCAATCATTGCATTAACTGCATCCTCGTTAGAAACGTCACAAACATAGCCATGGGCTGAAATTCCCTCTTTTTGGTAGGCATCTATGCCACGTAGATAACTGCCTTCAGAGGAGCAGTTAAAGCATAGAGTGGCGCCCTGTTTGGCCAAGGCGCAGCCTATTGAAAAGCCAATTCCATGGGCGGCGCCCGTCACTAGGGCTATTTTTCCAGTTAAATCAAAACTAACCATAGTAGTGCTCCTTACAGCAAGGTGCGAACGTAGTTGGCAATGGACTCGTCCTTGCAATTTGGGAAGAAGAGTTCGGAGAAGTGGGGCCCTGCCACGGCGCCTTTGACCAGTGCGGGGCCCAGTTCCGGAAGGATTTCGAGAAGTGGGCGGAAGGTGCGGGCGCGAACGGTGTCCAGAATGGCCTTGTTGCGCATTTCGGGTTCGCGGCGTTCAGCTGGGTAGCCCTGGCCGTGACCGAAGCCGAAGAGTTTTTCGAAGCAGTATTGGAGGTTAAGTTCGCCGCCCCAGCCGAAGCCTTTTGCGAATGGCATGGCCACGGCGTTGCCGTCATTGACGTGTGCGAATGTGTAGGCATCGACGGGGTCCTCTACGTGACCACAGATGACACCGGGGAAGCTATTTAAGGCAAGCATGGCGCCTTCACCAGTGCCGCAACCTGTTACGACGTAGTCCGCAGCACCGCTATTTAGTAGGATTGCGGCAAGAATGCCATTTTGTACGTATGTCAGCTGCGCTTTGTCGTCTGCGGTATACATGCCATAGTTGTCCACGCTATGGCCCATTGGCTCTACGACTTTTTTCAGCGCAGCCAGTATAATGCCGTTTTTGGCTGCCTGACTGTTTTCATTTATCAAGGCAATTTTCATAAATTACTCCTCTTTTTTTAATAAAAAGGCCTGCCTCTCCAAAATCGAAAAACAATTTTAGAGAAATCAGGCCTTGACGCGTTGGCTTTATTATGATGGCTGCTTACCGATGTAGGCCAAGATACCACCATCGACATACAGAATGTGGCCGTTGACAAAGTCACTGGCTTCAGAGGCTAGGAACACTGCAGGTCCACCAAGGTCGCTTGCTTCTCCCCAGCGGTTGGCTGGTGTCTTTGCGCGGATGAAGCTATCAAATGGATGCATTGAACCATCTGGCTGTTTTTCGCGTAGCGGAGCTGTCTGAGGTGTGGCAATGTAGCCAGGCCCAATGCCGTTGCACTGGATGTTGTACTGGCCGTACTCTGAGGCGATGTTTCTTGTCAGCATCTTCAAGCCGCCCTTTGCTGCTGCGTAGGCACTAACTGTTTCACGACCAAGTTCGCTCATCATTGAGCAGATGTTGATAATCTTACCTCCGCCCATTGCAATCATGTCTGGGATAACTGCCTTTGCCATGATAAATGGACCATTAAGGTCAATGTCGATGACCTTTCTGAACTGTGCGGCTGTCATGTCGAGCATTGGAATGCGCATGATGATGCCGGCATTGTTGACCAAAATGTTAATTGGGCCAACTTCTGCTTTGACCTTTGCTACGAACTCTGCTACAGCAGCCTCATCGGTAACATCACAGACATAGCCGTGAGCTGGAATCCCTTCCTCCTTGTAGGCGGCAAGACCCTTGTCTACCAGTTCCTGCTTAATGTCATTGAAGACGATGGTAGCACCTGCTCCTGCCATTGCCTTAGCGATGGCAAAGCCAATTCCGTAACTTGCGCCTGTAATTAGCGCAATCTTTCCTTTTAGGCTGAAATTAACCATGTTTAAATCCTCCCACTTGGTTTGATTTCATAGTATGATTTTACCGTTTTCGTCCGGTTTCATCGGAATAGCAATCATTAAATCAATAAGAGTCATAGCAAAGGGTATTGCGGTCCAGAAAAATAGTAAATACAGGGTCCCCAAAATTGGCTTGTGTGAGTAAAATCGATGACTTCCGCAAAGCCAGCCACATGTCCAGGCAAGACGAATATATTTTTTTCTGTCTACGGCTGTTTTGTGGTTTGTTGACCAATTTGCATACCAGTCGCCAAGGCGCTGCCACCATTTGGGATTTTCAACAATTCCTTGCTCTTTTTTTAGTGCATTGAGTTCCTCTTCCAGTTCTATCATTTTAACTGGGTCGAAGTCTTGTTTCTTTTCCATGGCGGCATCTCCTTGGCATTGGCTACGTCGATTACTTTACCGCTGCCTTTGCCTTGATTGCAGCAACTTCTGCCTGAATCTCTTTCATCTTTTCACCAGTCAGCGGGTAGAACTTCATTGCAATGATGTTGGCAATAAGTCCGATGATGGTAAGACCACAAAGGCCAAATACACCAACAAATTTCAGCGCTGGGGTGAGCGGAGTATCTGGAGTTGGCAGAACATCTGCAAATCCTATCATAGCACACATTATGCCAACAACGGTAGTGGCAAGTGATGAAACAACTTTATCGACTAAGCTAAAGAGGGTGCCCATCAAACCTGGGACGTAACGACCAGAGCGATAGACCTCGTAGTCGGTACAGTCTGCAATCATCGGAAGTACGATGTTGCCGGAAATTCCAGAGAAGCCCTTAAAGCCAATCCACAAAATCATGAATGCTAGTGAGAAGAATGTCCAACCATGGAAACCTTCGAATCCTGGGTAGGACATTGTTGTAGGATTACCAACGTAGAACAGGAGAGCGATAAGAACACAGCATGCTAGAGAACCATAGGTTCCGAATAGCATTGCCTTCTTCTGTCCAAGGCGAGTTGCAATCCATCCTGCGCCGAACAGTAGGAAGAGGAATGTAGGAACACTGGTATAAGCATTTAGAGCAGCGTTTAGAGCGTAGTTTCCGCAGATGATACCATAGATGATAACGCCAACCGTGGCATTGCCCTGTGTCTGAAGGGCCAGTTTATCTGTAGAAGCGGAAACAACCAGCATCTGAATGGCGCGATTGTGCCTAAGAACATCCCAGTAATCCTTAAAGTTAACCTTTTCTTGTTTTCCAGTGCCGAAGTTCTCGGGCTTGTCCTTGCTGGCAAGGCTGAAGATTGCGATGCATGTCAGGATTAGAGAAACTGGGGCAATGATGAACCAGACGTTTTGGAAGTAGGAGATTGTAAAGCCACCATGCTTTTTCATCAGTGTGCTGGTAAAGAGGATTGGAAGGACGCTGAATACGATGGTGACGTATAGGCCATCAAATACTGTAAAAAGCGGTCTTTGTTTTGGGTCGTTGGTCAAACAGGATTGACCTGACTTGGTGGCAATGCACTGGAAAGTATAGCCGACGACATAGATTAGATAGAAGACGATAAATCCAGCGAACTGCAAAAATTTGGGTAGGTGGTGACTGACGAAAACCATCAAAAATAGTGAGATGGCCATAATCAGGTTGCCCAGTAGCATGAATGGACGGTTTTTACCAAATTTTGTTGTTGTGCGGTCTACGACAAAGCCCAAGAACGGGTCAGTGACGGCGTCCCATACACGCATGACTGTTAGCAGTGAGGTTGCCACGATTGTGACAACACCTAGAGCACCATTGAGGTAGTAAACAATGAAGTTCATTGCAAACAGATAAAGGTTTGTAGCTGCGTTGTTCATTGCAAATCCACCTATCTGCCACAACTTTGCACGGTTGTAGGTGATCTTTTGTTCTGCCATGATGTAACTCCTTTTTAGGTAATTATTTATCTACAATGACATTGGTAGTAATTGTTGTTGTACCAACATCAATTGTGAGACATACTGCAGGTATTGTGCTTCTTGGGAAAAGCAAATTTGTATTAGGAGAGGCTTTTATTATCTTTCCTCCTGTGATACTTCCTGTTCCCTCGCTTTTGCTCATCTGAATAGTGCAACTTCCTAGTGAGCTACGAACTGTCGCGGAATTTTCATTAACTTCCTGACTATAATCCTTTTCGTCTAGGGACATTGCAAAACCACAATCGTAGACTGTGCAGGGTATAGAACTTACGATTTTATGCTCTCTAGTATGACCAAAGCTATTTGGGGTAATGGTTGTTGTAACTGTTATTTCTGGAACTGGGCTCCAAGTGCTGGTTATTTGAGTTTCAGTTATAGTGCAGTTTGTAATGGTGTCTCGACCATAGAAGTGGCCTTGATATTCAAAAACAAGGTCGCTATCTGGGGCCATGTTTTCAAGGCAGTCATCTGCTTTTCGAATGCTAAAGCCATACTTTGTGCTATAGGCAAATTTGGTGTACTTTTCCTCAAAGTGTCCATAGGCAAGGCTCCCTGGATGAATGCCATTGGGATAAAGAACCACGTGATTGGGCTTTTGTGTAATAAGCATCTGTGCAACTGGTAGGTATTTTATTGGCTCAAGTTTTGGGAAGGCACTTGCTTCTTCTGTCCAATAGGGGTGCTTATCATCTAAGGCTAGGAGGATAAATGCCTTAAGTGCCCAAAGAGGGGAACCGGGTGCGTTGTAGTTTTCTGCCATAACTAGATTTGGATAGTTATAGCCAATAGAAAGAAGGCCAGCAAAATCTAGCATGTTTGTGCTCCACCAATACTGAAGGTGGCGGTCGATTATGCCCTTCATCACTGAAAGTGGCAGTGGTTCAAGCCCAGCATAGACGCAGGCGCTGAAAAAGGAAACTTCAGCAAATCTGTATGTTAGGCTCCGTCCATAGGGGACAGATTCTCCTGTATCTGCAAACCAGTAAACGTACTGCTTTCCAAAAAGTAGGGCCCGTTCTTTGAACTTGTTTGCATTTACGGGGTCCTCATCTTTCATAAAGGCGTAATAGATAATTCCATAATAGTGAAAGGCAAAGGGGATGTAGTAGTCGTGGCTTTCTAGAACGCCATCCTTGTACCAGCCGTCGCCTTGGTAGTAACTGTTTATGCTTTCAAGGCAAGAGTCCATTACTTCTTGGTTGAACTCGGGCCGTCCAAGTTTTTTCAAAGCAACATTGACTAAAACGCCAAAAAACTGCCAGTTGCTTGGTACAAGGCGCTTTCTGTTGATAAAATCTAGCCATTTGGCAAGGTTGTTTTTTCCTTCCTCTGTCAGAAGAGCCCAGAATTTATCGGGTGCAAAAAGCAGGGCAACTGCAATTCCAGCCATTTCGACAAGTCTTTGGTCGAAATGGCTACAATCTCCCCAATATTCGCTACTTTGGGGGTTTGTTCCGTTTGCAATGCCTTTAAGATAAATTTCCTCAAAGTTCTTGTTGCTTCCGCCACCGCCAAGGTATGGGGCAAGGCCCCACAAGGCACGGATAAAGCCCTCTGCTTCTATTACTGTGGTATCGTAACTGGCTCCGGTATAGCCAATTCTCAATCTTGCCCCGCCTTTGCTGTAGTGTGGCAAAAGTGGATTTAGGATTTCAAATAACTTAGCAGTGTAATCTGCCTTGTTTTTAAGAAACATTTTGCTCCTCCTAGTTAAATGCTTACCAAAGATGCTTACCAAATAAATAGTTCTTTATCCAAAAGCTTTAGAATTGCCTCAATGAAGTAATAGTCGCCATAGATGATTGGAACGTCTGTATCTTTGCCACTTGGGTCATGGTAGAAGAATGTTCCGCCGCCTACGATGGAATCTTGTTCTGGGTCCCAGTTACAGAACTTAGCTTCACAGGCCTTTAGGATGTTGATTGCGGCCTTGGTGTACAGTGGCTTTTCGTATTCTCCAACATGTCTAGCTATTTCCAGAAGTCCGGCTGCGGTAATCATACCGGCTGTGCTGTCGTACTTAACAGGTGTTTCTGGGGCTCTGTAATCAACGAGTGGAATCCAACCATTTACGGCTAGGTTGGAGATGCAGTAGTGAGCGCACTGCTTGGCTGTATCTAGGAAGCTTTTATCTCCCGTATGTCGATAGCTTAGGGCAAAGCCATAAACTGCCCAGCTTTGGCCACGGCTCCAGCTAGAACCCTGACCATAGCCCTGTCCTCCTGGGTTATTTAAGAATTCTCCAGTTTGGGAGTCGAAGATTAAAATGTGGTTGCAACTTCCATCTGCTCTTACTATATATTTTTGCGCTGTCTTGGCATGGGCTATGGCAATGTGCTTAAAGCGCGGATCGTTACATTCCTGAGAGGCCCAATATAGGAGGGGAATGTTCATGATACAGTCAATAATCATCCAGCCACTGACCTCGGCCCCTGTCCAGGGGGCATTGTTCCAGGCGCGGATGTAGTTGCCGATGGGGTTGAAGCGGCCAGCTAGGAGGTTGGCGGCGTGAAGGGCGTTGCGGCGGGCGTCTGGGTTGCCGGTTTTGCGCCAATTTGCGACTGACATGGGCAGGAACAAAAATCCGATATCGTGGTCAAGGCCCTCAAAGCCGGTTAGAATTGCCTGCATGCGGTCTTCGACGCCTTGGGCGGTGGTGCGGTAGTCGTCGTCGCCAGTGGCATTGTACATTTGCCATAGCATGCCTGGCCAAAAGCCGTTGGTCCAGAAGTATAGGCCCCCAGGGACGTCTAGGTCATGGTACTTGCCGTCCCGAGTTGTGTAGGGAATCATGGTTCCAATGCGTTGAACCTCTGCCTTCATTTTGATTTTGAGCTTTTCGTAAATGCTTTCTACCCAAGCACGGTCTTCTGGTGTGAGAGGGTAGCCTTTATCTGATGCTTCCTTTTGTGCTGTAAGGCTTGCATCTGTTCCCAAAACAGAAAATTCAGACATAGTTTTCTCCTTTTTTTGTCTATGATATGGCAAAAAAAGTGGCGCCTGTTAGCACAAACAAGCGCCTAATAGGATAAATTGGTTAGCAAATTTAATATTTTTTTCGCTTTTTTCTATAATCTTGTGGTGATAGGCCATAGGTGTTTCTGAAGACTCTTGCAAAGTAGTTTGTATCTTCGTAGCCAACGTAACAACTTATTTCTTGAATTAGAAGTTGTGTATTTTCTAGTAAATCTGCTGCTTTGGCGCACCGCGCTTCAGTTATGTACTGAACGATTGTTTTGCCAGTTTCTTTTCTTATTAGTGTTGTTAGGCGTCTTCTAGTAACGCCGCAGTATTCTGCTAGAGCATCGGAATTTATTTCTTGGCTTAGGTGCATTTCTATATACTGTAGGGCTTTTTTTACACTTGCTGAATATTGTGGCTTACAGTGTTGTCTTATGGCCTGACAGATTTCTGAGATATACTTATCGCATAATTCCTGAAGCTTTTTTTCACTTGTGGTGCTATGCATTCTCTGTGCATATTGTTGGCTTATTGCATCGACAACTATCGGCGTAAGGCCTGCAGTCAAGGCCGCCCTACGAACCATTGTTCGCATTGCCATTACTCCTATTTGTCCATCGAGTAGTCTGTTGTCCACAAACGATATACTCTGTGTTGATTTTTGAAATTCGCAAAGTGTCTCAATTGCTTTTGATGTATGTCCTTTTGTAATTTCTTCAATAAACTTGTCTTCTAATTCGTAGCGATGGATTACTTGCGCTGTATTTTCATACTCGTTTGATATTTTCGGCGTTAGTTGCTCTGCTTTCTGCACTTCCATATCAATTCTTTCTAATTCTCTAGGCGGATTTCCAACAGTGTTTATCAGTAGTAACGCTGCAACTCTTACTGCGTATTCTTCAGGCAAAATTGGTAGTGAGCACCTGTAATTTCTATAGGATTGTAAGCTTTCCTCTTTAGCCCCTTGCTGCGCCAGTAGTGTTCTTGCCCTGCTTCCGCTCCACTCTTCTGTGACAAATGGCCCAATTAGTATCCACTTTGTACCAATTTTTAGTGCGGCTAGGTGTGTGTCCAAAGGTTCAGTTATTTGGTATATGTGTTTATCGTTTTTTTGTTCAAAGAATGCTAGTAGTCCCGCCTTTGTGTACAGTACCTGCACTGTCTTTATCAGGCAGTATTTTTTCTCAAACTGCTCTAGCGTTAGGTTGTCTTGGTTTTCTTGTTCATTGTGTTCTGCTTGCTCATAGATGGTTATTTTTAAGCCGCCGGTCAAATGTGGTAGCATCTTTTGAACTGCGTCAATAAACTCCATTTTCTCCACCTTTTTTATCCTATTATTTTGTTACATCATAGCCTACCACCGAACCGCTGTCAAAAAGTAATTGACTACACTTCTTAAAATTACTGTAGCTTTTGGACTAATAAGCGGCATGAAACTGACACCAATTTTTCACAGCAAAAAACTTCCACCCTGTCCCCATTCCAGCCCCAATCCAACTCCCATAATGTCTTATTACGTCTAAACAATATAAAGATTGATATCACGGCAGTGCATTGATAGTCGATTACTTTCGGCGGGATGGTGGCAATATCAAAATGCGGCGGAAAATACTATGAGCGAATTTGAACCGAGAACCCATGACGAGACAAACGGACATGATTACATCCTTGTTGGGAACTACTGCATCTCAGTGATTGAACTGCCGGAGCACGATGACCATCCCATTGGGAAATAGGGGTGGATGCATAGGACATATCTGAAGGAAAACAACCAGATTGGTTTACAGACCTAATTTTGACATGCAAATTGCACACCTACCTTGCTGACCTCAATGAGCAGGCACAGAAGCGCTATCTGTTTATAGTCAAACAGAAGGCCAAGACCGAGGGCGTGACCGAGGAATTAAAACGACTTTCCCAGCTGGATTGGGTCAAGGTCATAAATGCCATTGCAAGCCGTGCGGGGGAAATAATCAAAAGTGAGATGATCTATGTGTAATGTTGACTTGATTCAAGTGGCAAGGGTGTGGACGTTTTGTCCACACCTTTGTTGGGACAATATTTTCTTTTGGGATAAGGGTATAACGGAAAGTTATACCTCTGGTGGAATAAAGGAAATGTCCATCATTAGCAAGAATGCTCTCTAAATCCCAAATTCATTTCACCTTGTCAATTGCGTTGAAACCGTTTTTTGGGTTGGATATTCCGTTCACCACTTATCAGGGTGATATTACGGGGAAGCGTAGGACAACCATATTTATATTACCTCTCAACAACGTTTATCAGGCGTTTAAATTTCAAAAATCTAGCAGTACCAGCCTATAGGTAGCAGGGAGTGGCATGTTAGGACGACAAGTCTCCCTATTTTACTCTCTTCATGGAGGTTTACGGATAGATATATTAACCAAGTTTAGGAGAAATTTAATATTGATATTTGGTGAAATATTGGGAAAAAGAATGTTCCCGCCGAATGGTTACAAAAACTCACTGATGTTTATCGTTTGAACTCGGATGAGCAGCGTGAATTGGAAAGAGTGATTGATGAATCAAGGTTGCAATACAAAATTGTTCTTGGTGATGCAAGTGTAAGCAGATGCAGGGCCGCCATGCAGCTTACAAGATCATTTGATGGAATGGACGACGAAACGGCACTAAAGATTTTAGAACTTCTTAAAGAAAAGGAGGATTAAGACTAAATGGACTACAAAACGAAAGCGACAAGCCGAAGAGATATTCGGAGCTTTGCCAAAATACTGCGAAGATTATTCCGTGTACCAGACACCGGTGCATTTCCTGCTTTAAATGTCTTAGAAAAACTGGGAGATGTTTTCATCAACTGCAATTATGTGGTTGTTGACGATAGGGCTATGCAGTTGCAGACAATGGCGAGATGTACCCCGAATGATGTAGGAGGCTTCACGATTGAAATCAAACAATTGGTTTATGACGGAGCATATGAGAACCATATCGGAGCCTACCTTGGATTTATCTGCCATGAAATATGTCACGTATTTCTTTTTAAGATTGGTTTTACACCGGTCTATGAGCGGAGTTTTGCGGACAATACACTGCCCGCATATTGCAGCGTTGAATGGCAAGCCAAGGCACTATGCGGCGAAGTCATGTTACCATATCAGGAAAGTATCGGCATGAGCATAGGGGAAATCGTAAAGGAATACCATTGTTCCAAAGCTTTTGCGATATGCCGACGGAGGCAAGGAAGAGGGTGATTACATTGAAAGTAAAAAAAAGCGCTATATTGACTACTTGAACAATCAATACAACGCTAGCCACCGAATATTTCTATTCGTAGTCTGGTAAATTGCACATAGTACGTTATGGATGGCCAGTCTCAGGGTAAATTCTATTAATAGGCACAAATATGCCCTGTTGATCGTGCTAGAGAAGAGGGACAAACAATGTTTCACAATGATAGCATCCGAAATGGGTGCAAGGATATTTGGAATGCCTATATGTGCAGAGGTGCTATTTATGGAAATCATGATATTCCATATTGCCCGACCACTGCAACAACATCACCGAACCGAGTTATTACATGGAGCGAGGCGAAAGCAATCTACAAAAGGCAAAATGCCATAGGCAATCATGACTTTCTTGAAGATGCGTTCGTCTGTTGGTATGAGGACGATTACAAATTTGATGGGCAAAGAGGTATCTGGCATGATTCTGATTATACGTTGAAAGTCCTTCATCATTTTGCAGGTGTAATTACACCAGATTTCTCAACCTATCAGGATTTTCCAGAACCGCTGAAAATTTACAACACCTATCGTATGCGTGCATACGGCTACTGGCTTGGAAGAAATGGTATTGCCGTCATTAACAATGTACGGTGGGGGACACCGGAAACTTACGCTTACTGCTTCGTAGGTATACCAAAAAACAGCATGGTAGCCATAGGTACAGTCGGCGGAAATCCGAGAAAACTAAATGACCGAAAACGGTTTGAGGATGGATTGGAAGAACTCGTTAGGGTCTGCTTGCCACACACTGTTCTTGTGTATGGCTCCGCAAATTACCCGTGTTTTGACAAACTGATTGATTGGGGAATTAAGGTTGTATCATACCCTAGCCGCACCGCGTTGGCCTTCGAAAGGAGGCGGGCGAGATGAGCAAAGGGAGTTCACATCTTTTTTCTGGAATAAGTGGTGCAGGAATATCTCTGATTGACGAAGTAATTGCAAGCGAAGAAAAAAATTGCTTGAAAAAATCGTCTCGATTATCCATGATTCTACTGGAAAGATAGTATGGTTAGTGCAAGGAAAATCATCTTCTAGCCTTGAACACTTCATATGTAGATATGGGCATAAGTTTAACGGAAGGGGAATCACTAATAGCGACATACCTGATTATGTTCTAGAAGCCGTTTATCAAGGAAATATTATTGGGACTCAAGGCAAGAGAAATCCGCGAACAATTTATCAGTTAACTTATAACGGTAAAACACAGCAAAGTGCTGTTCAAGTCGCCAACAATGGTTATATTGTAAGTGCAAATCCTAAAAGTATGGAGGGTTGATTATGATTAGTAAGATAAGGCTAATGTTGGAATACAACACATATTGTGTGTGGTTGTACAATGAAAATGGTGAGATTATCGACAATGATAACCCACCCGAGTGGAAAGATGACAAAGATTTGACTGATGCTTTTATGGCAGTAAGCGATTTGTATGACACTTTTTTCATCGACAACAAAACAGAGTTTTGCTACAAAGGCTGTCCTGACGAAGAAACACGCCAAAAGCTTATTTCTCTCATCAAATCCGCTGTGCATATTCTGTACCAGAAAGTCAATGGTAAGTATCCAATCCAGAACGATATAGAACTTAATTTCTAACTTGCTTTGCTAGATGAGTGATATGCATCTGGATAAGAATAGCAAAATATACTAATACCTCAGATATAGACAGGTAGTTGTAAAATAAGAAATTATTGCTGGACTCTAAAAGTGGGGGAAATCAATGAGGAAAAAACAGAAAAAACTTATTCAGAAAGCTTTAAGTAAAAGGTTGTCATCAAAGCAATGAAAGGGAAGAAAACTGTGGCTGGGATAGCAACTAGCAACAACATAGTTCCAAGTATGGTTTCTACGTGGAAGAAGGTCTTCATAAACGGAGAGTTCAGCAAGGACCTGAAAAAGGCACGGAAGGAAAATTTCTGACTATATGCCGGGGTGCATATCAGCCGCAACCATTTCGCCAGTTGCCAGTACTCACACCATTTTTTTATGTAAGGTTTTCATTATTCCCAATCCCGTGCAGTGTGGGCTATAATAAATAGTATGAAAAAGGCAAAAATTGTTGCAGAAACAAAAAGCGATGAAATAAAAAATACCATAAAAAGACGCTGGAAATTCATAGAAGGCAAAGAAAGGCCGATAGTGTACATCGGGCTTAGCCTCGCCTTTGTGCTATCGCTCGGATTTTTAATACTAGTGTATTCCGGATTTTCCGAAAAATACCTGCTACAAATGAAATTCGACTCCGAAAAATCCTTCAACTCCATCTACATGGCCATGAATGACAGCCCTGCCAAAGCTCTGCCTATTATGCATGACGCCAAAGTTTTCGGAGTCGGAATATACTCATCAAATGGCCAAGCCTTCCAAGTGCTAGGCGACGTTCCGCGCACACTCCCACTTTCAAAACTCGTCGAAAGCCGCAAAACCGGTCAGGACTCCACCTTAGGCGTCTACATTCTAGACCATGACACTGACACAATCGAGTACTTTCGTCTTGCCAAATTTAATATAATACTAGACCTACAAAGATACACCTCCCTTAATGGGTTGGGTGCCCAAATTTCGGACCTGCCAGATGTTATCTACATATACTTTGATGGAAGCACCTACTTTTCCAACGTCCGTCGGGCCCGAGTCCTTACAATTCTAGCCTGTTTCATGCTTTTGGGAACCTTCTTAATGATTCTAAGCATCTATAATAACAACCGAAAGTACAGAATCCAACTCCAGCGCAACCAAGCCCTAGCCAAACTAGGTGCTGCTGCACGCACGCTAACTCATGAGATTAAAAACCCCCTCAGTGCTATGACCCTACAAAGCGCCGTCCTTAGGCGCCTACTTCCAGAAGAGTACCGCTCAGATTTAGACGTGTTTGACCACGAAATAACCAGACTAACCAACCTAACTAACCGCGTTAGCGAGTTCTTAAAGGACCCATCAGGCAATCCACAGGACATAGAAATAGTGGCCTTTATCCGCGATATAGCCCGACTTTTTCAAACCCCAGTGCCAGTTAAGACCACCGTCCAGCAAGTTACTGTCAGATTTGACCCTGACCGAGCCCGCTCCGTTTTCGAGAACTTAATAAAAAATGCCTTCGAAAGTACCGACAATGGTGACCCCCAAGTTTCCGTTGAAATAAGTAGCCGCCACAGAAGCGTCACCATCAAAGTGATGGACCGCGGAAGTGGTCTTCCGCAAGAGGCAAAAGAAAAACTGTTCGACCCCTTCTATACAACCAAAATCCACGGAAGTGGTATTGGCCTAGCCCTTTCTAGAGACTTTGTCCAAGCCCAGGGAGGCAGACTAAAACTATATGACCGTGATGGTGGTGGCACCATTGCAGAAGTAAACCTTCCTTGCAAATCCACGCCTCAAGCTAACAACCAACGCACCACCAAATCCTCAAAAAAAGCTAAACACTCCAAATCAAAAGAGGCAACAAACATATGAATATCTTAATCGTAGATGATGAGCAAAACATCAGGGACCTAATGTGCAGGTACCTAAAACTTGACCAAATCCAAGGCGTGGGCGCCGAAAACGCCTATTCAGCCCAAAGGGCCCTAACAGAACAGCCCTTTGACGGAATATTGGTCGATTTGAAAATGCCTGGCATGGACGGCATGCAGTTTGTTCGCTGGGTTCGCGAGCAAGGCTTTCGCATGCCCATTATCATGATTAGTGCCCACGGCGACATCCATGATGCAGTAGAAGCTCTAAAAAATGGGGTTAACGACTACGTTGTCAAACCCTTTAATCCAGAGGAAGTTGTAATCAAGTTAAAAAGCCTAGTGGAAGCTCAGAACTTCCGCACCCTCCAAGAAATGGAAGAGCGACTGCCACAACAGGGACACGCGTTTATCGGCGAAAGCGTATCAATAAAACGCATCAAAAGCGTAATCGGCAAAATAGCCCAAACAAATTCTAGCGTGCTGATAACTGGAGAAAGCGGTACCGGCAAAGAAGTGGTAGCGCGTTCAATCCATGAACAAAGCCAAGTCGCCAACGGGCCCTTCGTGGCCATCAACATAGGCGGAGTCCCCGAAAATCTCCTGGAAAGCGAACTATTCGGCTACGAAAAGGGTGCCTTTACTGGTGCCGTATCACGCAAAATCGGCATGTTCGAACTAGCCAACGGAGGCACCCTTTTCTTGGATGAAATCGGCGACATGCCCCACGCCCTCCAAGTCAAAATCCTCCGAGTCCTCCAAGAGCGTACCATCACCCGCCTTGGCGGCACCACGGCCATCCCCATCAACGCCCGCATCATCTGCGCCACCAACAAAAACCTCGAAATGATGGTCCGCGACGGCCTCTTCCGAGAAGACCTCTTTTTCCGCCTAAACGTAGTCCGCATCCACATCCCACCACTACGCGAGCGCAAAGAAGACATCCCCCTCATCACCTCGTACATAATCAAAAAACTCAACTCCACCATGGGCCGTCACATCTCCGGCCTTACCCCGCAGGCCATGGACAAACTCAAAGGCTACGATTTTTGCGGCAACATCCGCGAACTCGAAAACATCCTCGAGCGCGCCGCCATCTTCGCCGACACCGACCTTATCACCGCCGACAACATCGAACTCCGCAGCGACGTTCTCCGCCCCGCCTCCACCACTTCCGACCCACTTTCCCTCCGCGAAATCGAAAAACTCGCCATCCAACGCGCCCTTCAACGCTGGGAAGGCAACCGCACCAAAGCCGCCGCCGAACTTGGCATAACCCGCCGCACCCTCATCACCAAGATTGAGGACTTTGGCCTCAACCTCTAGTGCTTGCCATACACATCCCATTTTTTCTCAGCCCCAAAGACACCCTAATTATGGTGCAATAGAGGCATGCAAGACATTTCTCAAGCCAAACTCAAGCCCTTGTCCGCTAGAATTTCCACGTATTTCTTTCCAATTTTCATTTTACGTGGAAATCCTCTGCCCTAGTCTGTCTTTAATAGTCCAAAAATGAGCGTTTCATCCCCAAAATCCAGTTCAAAAGCCTATTTTCATGAAACTGAGCTAACATTCTGGCCTTTGCCCAAGCCAACTTGCCTCAAAACAACCCAAAACCAAGCCCTTGTCCGCTAGAATTTCCAAGTATTTTTTCCCAATTTTCATTCTACGTGGAAATATCCACGTATTTCGTTTCATTTTTGAATAGAATTTTCCCAAAAGATTGTACTATATCGGTAAAATCAGTTTAATTTACTG
>X301_European_Hare__coassemble_1018_pt1 | contig 24923 bp, 22 predicted proteins | sample X301_European_Hare__metabat2_high_PE_015 | metagenome-assembled genome bin X301_European_Hare
CCTACCTGAAACCAGTGGAGAAAAAGTGTTACCAAAACTTGCACCAGATCATTTTGAGCTAGTTTGAGGCAACTTGGCTTGGCCGAAGCACTTTATGTTAGGCTAATTTCACAAAAACAGACTTTTAAAGCTAGTTTTCCTTGCTGGCACGCTTATTATTGGGCTATTAGAGGCAGACTAGGGCAGAGGATTTCCACGTATTTTTAAAAATGAAGCGAAATACGTGGAAATTTCCACGTAAAAATGAAAATCGGGAAGAAATACGTGGAAATTCTAGCGGACACGGGCTTTGTTTTGGGCAATGGTTTTCATAATCAGTTGGATAGGAGTAAAAAATAGAGCCTCCGGTGGGGGAGGCTCTGAGGGGAACGGGCCAAGGCTAGAAGGCCCAGTTTCCGTTGGTGAAGATGGGGACCTCACTGCCGTCTTTGCACTTGGCTGTGATATTCATGCTTGGGCAACCTATCATAAAGTCTACGTGAGCCATGGAGTCATTAACTCCAAGTTCGCGGATTTCATCAAGGGACATGGTCTCAAAGGACTCGACGCAGTCGGGGAAACCACGGCCTAGGGCCAAGTGACAGGCGGCGTTTTCGTCGAAGAGCGTGTTGTAGAAGAGTAGTCCGGAGTTGGAGATTGGTGAGTCGAGGGGGACTAGCGCGCATTCGCCAAGGTAGTGGGAGCCTTCGTCCATTTCAATGATTTTGGTGAGGAGGTCTGGGTTGGTTTCGGCGTCCCATTCGACGGCGCGGCCATTTTGGAAACGGATGTGGAAGTTGTTGATAAGCTGGCCGCGGTAACTAAGCGGTTTGGTGGCGTAGACGATGCCGTCGGCGCACCCGCGCTTAGGGGAGGTAAAGCATTCCTCGGAGGGGATGTTTGGGTTGAAGAAGATGTTTTGGAGGGATGTTTCGCCGCCTCCGCAGAAGCGAGACTTGTCCATTAGGCCTACGGTCAGGTCGGTGCCGTTGTCGGCTTGGTAGTGTAGAGACTGAATGCCAAGACTGTTGAGGTAGGCGCATCGTTGGGCCAGGTCCTTGTTGTGCTTGTCCCATGCAGCGATTGGGTCGTCGAGTTGGCCGTTTTGGAGGACTACACGGCTGGTCTGTAGAATGGCCTGCCAGAGTTTTGCTTCGGCCTTCATTTTAGGAAGTTCTGGGAAGAGTTTTTGCGCCCAGGCAATACTAGGAACTGCAGCGATGCACCACTGGTACTTGTTTTCCATTTGGTCGCGGTACTTTTTAACTACAGGGTATTTTGCTTGAGAGGATTTTTGGATTTTTTCCTGATCAATGCCATTAAGTCCGTCTGGGTCTGCAGATTCTAGATAAATTCTGCATGGCAGGACATCAACATAGTGCTGAAGGCGCTCTTCTTCCCACTTTTCTACTTTAGACATGGTCTGAACACTTTGGTACTTGTTGTGTATTTTGGATATTTTTTGGTCATCCCATACGATAGTGACTTTCTTGGCGCCTAGTTTGTAGCATTCTTTTGTCAGGATGCGGACAAACTCGGGTTGGTCAAGTTCGGCAGTGATTATAACTTCCTGGTCTTTTTGGATGTTAACGCCGCACTTTGCAATTAGGCGTGCGTATGCTTTTAGTACATTTTTTTTCATTTTTGCTCCTCGAAAATTTTATAGTTCGTTTTGTAGTTTATGTTTTGCGATTTTGTTTGTCTTGCTAAATATTTTTTCTAGACGTTGGACCTCGCCCTCTGTCATGCCAGCGCGTTCCATTATGGACTTTAGAAACTCTGCAGTAAAGGACTTTTCTAGGTCATTTTTAAAGTACCCGATGTCCTGTAAGTTATCTATGCATGAAGAAGTTGCACTATCAATGCGGTTTGAGGCTACTATATTGGTTTGGTTGGCGTATGGGCTGAGGTTTCTAAAAAGGCAGTAGCTTATAATCTGAACCGCCTGTGATAGGTTAAGCGATGGGAATTTGTCGCTTGTTGGGATAGTTACTACCATGGAGCAGGCTTTCACCTGTTCGTCGGAAAGCCCGTTACTTTCACAACCGAAAACGATGGAGATTTTGCCAGCGCCTAGGGAGTTTATGTGTTTAGCTAACTCTTCTGGAGTAACTCGGCTACTTTTTCTGCCCTTACCAGTTCGGCGGGTGGCTGCAACTGAAAGGATACTATCTGATATGGCATCGTTAAGGTTCGTAAACTCTTTGCGATTTTCATAGATGTCATATGCGTGGAGAGCAAGTGTTTTGACGCGGCTCTGATCATATATTCGGTCAGTAACTAGTGTCAGGTTTGTGAGGGACATAGTTTTCATTGCTCGGCAAACACTTCCGATGTTGGCTCCGTCCTGGGTGTCACATAAGATTATTTCTATGCGGTCCAAGTTTCTTAGATTGTCCATGGCCCCATTCTATGTCAAAAAACGAGTTTTTCCAAGGTGCATTAATTTAATGGACATCTAATCGATGTTTTAGATTGCTCCTTGGCACTTGATGCACGTGATTGTTGAGAGGCTTGAGAATGCCGCCTTCTTTTGACTCCCCAAACCCCAAACAGAGCAAAACCTGTCATAGAGACCAAAACCGTTCTAGACTGTCGCTTGAGCGTCACATGTAGGACAAAGATTGATAAACTGGCTATAAATCGTAACAGGCAACTTCTATTTCGTATTGCGAGTTTTTTTAAGGTGGATTATTATTAGTTAAAACATGAGAGGGGTGCGACTTGTATGGTCCCTCGCGGTTCTTGCGGCCCCACCTACTTATGTCTAGGGATGGATTTATGAGCGAAAAAACCGAGAAGTCTATTAGAACAATTAAGATTATCATGATTGCCTTGCTGATAATTACCCTTTTGGCAGTAAGCAAGGTTGCATCGAACGTCAGCATTAGAATACTGCTTGCATTTTTTGTGTTCCTTCTGGTTCTTCCCTTAACCTCAGCGCTAGAAAAAGCAAAATTCCCAAGTTGGCTTGCAACAGTGATAGCGCTTTTAGTAATAGTGGTGATTGTCCTATTCTTTGTCTGGTTCGTGTTCTTCAGTGTTGACATGCTTATGGACAAGGTTCCAAGGTACGCAAGCCGAATAAACGACATTGATGGAATTCTAAAATCAATGTTCTCTAGATGGATAGAACTCCCAGAGGATGCCTCCTTCCTGTCCAGCCTAAAAATCGACTGGGTTGGCAATCTGATTATGCCAGCGCTAAGACTGGTTTCTAGTTCTGCAATTGGAATACTTTCCAACGTCATGATTATTATCTTGATGACAGCCTTCCTATTGGGCGAGCGCCATGTCATTGTCCCCAAGCTTATGAATTTCATCGTAAATGGTGACCAGGACAAAGTTTCGCAGATATGGGATAGAATAGTAAAGCAAATATCAAAGTACATATCAATCAAGGTTTTTGTCAGCCTTATTACTGGAGGCCTGTTCTACGTAGTTGCCCTGATTGCTCACTTGGACTTCGCCCTGCTTTGGGGCGTTATGGCCGTTATTTTTAACTTTATTCCCACAATTGGAAGCATCATAATCACTGTTCTGGTAATCTTGATGGCAATAATTCAATTTGCTCCATCATTTGGTCCAATAATCTTCGTAGGTATTTCCTGTATTGCGATACAGAATATTATAGGCAACTTCTTGGACCCACGCCTGTCTGGTAACAGCCTAAATCTCAGCCCGTTTATTATCTTGGTGTCCCTTGGAATTTTTGGCTTCGTGTGGGGAATCGTCGGCATGTTCCTAGCTGTCCCACTTCTGAGTGTGCTGCAAATCATCTGCGCAAACATCGAGTCCACCAGACCTATCGCCATGCTAATCAGCTCTGGCCGCTCCTATCGTAGTCAGTCTGATTCCCGCATCTTCAAAAAACGTCCCTCCAAAAAACGCCAAAACGAAAAAGAGAAAGACTTCGAAGACGACATCTTCTTCCCCGACAAAAAATGACCCAGCCCAATTCGACGCTATGTTCAACGCTAGGACCAATGTCTGTGTCCCAGATGACGCCCACGCAGACCGAACTTTGCAAAAAGCTACCATTTCGGCTGGGCACAACTAGCTACATTATCCCCGCGGACATTCTCCCAAATGTAGACTACCTAAAGAATAAGGTTCAGGACATCGAGCTTGTCCTCTTCGAAAGCCAGCACCAGTCCAACATCCCTTCGCCAGACGTCGTCGCCCAATTAGCCGCCATTGCCCGCCAATATCAGCTAACCTACACCGTCCATCTCCCGTACGACGTCAAAGCCGGCAGCCCCGACGAAGCACAGCGCCAACACGCCGTCGACACCTGGCAACGCGTCATCTGCGCAACCTGCACCCTTCCCGTTCACGGCTTTATCGTCCACTTAGAACCCGAAAACTACCACAGCCACGCACCCGCCGCAAACATCCCACTTTGGACTGCCCAGGTCCGTCGCAGCCTATCCGACCTTAGATCGAGTTCCTTGACAACGATTGACCCTTCCTTAATATGCGTTGAAACTTTAGGCTATGACCTTATGCCCTTTGTGCCTGGCATTTTGGCAAACGGCTTCAGTCTTACTCTGGACGTTGGCCATCTTTGGCTAAATGGTTACTACAGTCCCTCCTATGTGAGACAACTTCTTCCGCACACAAGAGTTATACACCTTCATGGTGTCCAAAATAATACTGACCACCAGTCTCTGGTTGTAAATGACCAGAGAAAGCTTATTGAATTTCTCACCATTCTTTCTGACTATACCGACCGCGACATGGTAGTTACACTAGAAGTCTTTTCCGACTCAGATTTCCAAAGTAGCGTTAGCCTCTTAAAAACCATAGGAGCCTTCTGATGAGTGGTCGCATTTTCCTAATTACCGGCGGAGCAAGAAGCGGCAAAAGCACTTATGCCGAGTCCCTTGCCAAGCGCCTTTGCCCCGAAGAATCTAGGCGTTGCTACATTGCCACCGCCCAGGCCATTGATTCAGAGATGCAAAGCCGCATCCAGTTACATAAGCAGCGCCGTGGTAATGACTTTTACACTGTAGAAGCTCCCATCCAGCTTGGCTCTGCCATTAAACAGCAGCTTGGCCGCTGTGATGTAATTTTAGTTGACTGCCTTACAATTTGGACCAGCAACCTCTTGTACTACAACAAAATCTCCGAAAAAGATGACCTACTTGCCACCTTGCGCTGTCTCCACAACCCAAGCACCATTGATGGTGCTGGACCTAGCAGTCCAGATATTGTGCTTGTGACCAACGAAACTGGCATGGGAATTGTCCCCGAAAACAAACTTTCTAGGGATTTTCGTGACCTAGCTGGCTTTATTAATCAGGATGTTGCAAAGATTGCAGATACTGTTGTGCTAATGGTTTGCGGTCTTCCGATGTTTGTTAAGGGTAGTTTTAGTTAGGGTTTTTATGCGAAACGGACTTGGCCTTGCTCAGGCTTTTAGGACAATTACAATAATTCCAGCTAAGGGGCCGGATGCTAAGAAAAGCTCAACGCAGCTACATTTTTATCCCCTTGTCGGCCTTGTTATTGGCACCCTAGGGTGCCTGTTAGAGTGCCTTCTCCTGTTTCTTTGTGAGCGTTTTGGTTTTTCTTCCAGCGAAGGGGGCGCAGCAAGTACTTTGCCTCATTCAGGCAATCTGCCAGGGACTATCTACCTTGTACTGGGGGTTGTTTGGACGTGCTACATGGCCTTTGTGACAAGGGGTTTTCACCTAGACGGACTTGGCGATACAGCAGATGGCTTTGGTGGTGGTTGGACTAAGGAAAGACGGCTAGAGATAATGAAGGACTCTAGGTCTGGAAGCTTTGCCGTGGTTGCAATTGCACTATGTTTGGTTTTAAAGGCCGCAACTGCTGCTTTGGCCTTACAAAAGGGCATGATTTTGGCCTTGCTTTGCTCCTGTGTTCTTAGTCGCTATCAGGTTGTGCTAATGTCCTGTTTGTGCAATTATGCCAAAAATCAGGGGCTTTCCTACGATTTGGTAACAGGTGCAGGGGCAGTTCATGTGCTCTCTTGTACTGTGCAAGTTGGTGTCAGCGGACTGGGGCTGTGGTATATTGGGGGTTCGATGGCCTGTTTTGTGGTTCAGGCCCTGTTTTCAACGTTTTCCATGGCGATTTTGGCCATTGTTTCGCGAAAAAAGATTGGGGGAGTGACGGGCGACGTGCTTGGAGCGTGTTGTGAGGTTTCCGAGGCGATGTCGTTGGTTTGTGTATTATTTGTGAAATAAAAAAATTTTTCTTGACGGTTTGACCCTTCGTGTGCATATTATTTTTTTGTAGTGTTTTTACAAAAAAGGGTGGATTGAACATGAAGTACGAATTATCGCCTTTCGAGGAGGAGATGGAGCACGTTATCCTAGATATGAAGGATGACCTTGTTTCCAGAATTTCTAGGTCTGATAATGATTTTAAGACCTTGATTGGGTCAGGGGGGACTGGAGATAGCGCCGATATTGCAAGCGATGATCTAGCTTCCAAGAAGATGGAGACTATTGGGCGCATGGATGCTGGCAAACTTAACGCTATAAACCAAGCCTTAATTCGAATCAAAAATGGTAAGTACGGTGTTTGTGCTTTGTGCGGGAAGCGAATTCCTGAAGACCGGCTTCGTGCAATTCCATATGCGCTTCTTTGCGTCCAGTGCAAGTCCAAGACAGAGCATCGTCGAGCATAGTTTCGCGCAAATATTAGGGTTGCTCTTAGGTGCCCTAGGCTAGCCCTAGGGTTGCCTAGGGGTCAACCGAAGAAGTAGGCCCTTTCCTCTCCTATAGTACTTTCTTCCCCGTGACCAGGAAAGATTTTTGTTTCTGGTGGCAGCGGATTTGTGTTTTGGTTTAGTAGCCTTGAGAGAGACTTTCTCATTTCGTAGTCGCTGCCACCTAGGTCTGTTCTCCCGTGGGAGTGTCTAAAAAGGGTGTCCCCTGATATCAATATTTTAGACTTTGCATCCCAAAGGCAGATTGAACCGCTTGTGTGTCCAGGTGTGTGCAAAACTGTAAAAGGGCCAATAACATCCCCATCTTTTAGCAGTATGTCTGGTTTTCCAATTTCCTTTATTTTCTTATCTAAACCGAATTTAACATAAAAGGAGCCCAGAGCACCTTTTGCAATTTGTGCTATGTACTCTGGGTCCGTGTTCTCTTCGCTTCCAACTGCAACCATGGCCATTGGGTACTTTTTCCTAAGCTCTGCTAGGGCCCCAACGTGGTCGAAGTGGCAGTGAGTCAGTATTATGTGAGTTGGTGCTAGGGCTCTGCCTTCCAATTTGTTCTCTGTCTGGCAATTTACTGCCATTTCGAGATAGGTTTGGATTTTCTCTGCATCGTCCCCAGGGTCTATCACTGCAAGAAAACCGCTCTCATCATCTTTGACGATGTAGCAATTTGTCTGCAAATAACCGACTGTGACACACGTCACTTCACTGCTCATCTTTGTCCTTGCTATAATTCATTCGAACTTTTCGGCCCTTGTAAATCTGGCCCGTTACGGCCTCGATAACTCCACTCGCCTTCTCATTTCTAATACTTACAAACGAGTAATTTGGCTTATACACAACTGAAACAATATCGTCTGGTGTAAGCCCTGCTTTTTCACAGATGAAGTCAACCATGTCTCGGGCTGGGCTTTTGCTGGCCTTTCCGATGTTGATATAGAAGGAAGTTGTGTCTTCCAACGATGGTTTCTGCGTCAATGATTTGCGTGGTTTTGTTAGACTAGATGTTGGGTTAGCATTTGAAGTTGCATTTGAATTAGCTACTTTGCTATCTGTTCTTGTGACATAAAGGTAAGCCAAAAGATAACCCCTCATCATAAGCGGGACATTCTTTCTCATTATTTTTCTCATGTCCTCTATTTCCTGAGGGTTTTTATAGAGTTTCATTTCCTCTACAAGTTCTTTAATCTTTTGGCCTCTAATGTCATTAATGGATTCGGCCATTCTTACACTCCTGTTGAATAAGTCTTAAAATCAGTCTTGCCAAGTATACTACATTTTCTTTTTTATTTGCATACGTTTTGTGATAGAAAATAAAGTATCTGCATTTTTCCACTCTCCCACATGACCTTATTGCGGGTGAACGGGAGGAAGATGGGGCAAGATTGGTCTTCTGTGAAAGGGGAGGATGTGGTATTATTTTAGGTGTTATGGCTAGTAATGTTAGTGCTGAGATTGAAAGTTTAAAAAGTGATATAGAAAGGTCTAGGACTGAGCTGGAGGGTTTGTACCTGCAGTTGGGGGAAGCTGCGTTTTCTTGGCATGAAGCAATTAACTATGAGCCGAGCCAGAAGGCATATGAGAGTTTGGTTGAGGTTGCGGATAAGAAGGCAGAGATAGATAGGCAGATAGAGGCGCTGAAGACTGCTGTGAGTGAGGTGTCGGCAGGGGATAAGGGCATTGAGCAGACCGAGATTTCTATGAAGGCTTTGGACAAGAGGTACTCGATTTTAAAGGCATCGTTAGGTGCGGTGGCGATAGAGTGCTCGGCTGCGGGGAGGTTGCCGCAGAGGCTGCAGAAATGTTTGGAGCCAATGAGGGTGTATGAAGAAAAGCTTAGGGTTTTAGAGCAAAAGCGGAGCAGGTTTCAGACTGCAAAGAAGACGCTAAGGGTCTCGATCTTGGATAAGAAGGTGGAGAGGTTGAAGGGGTCGTTGAATGAGGTGTTTGCGGAGACGGGGGAGAGGATTTACAAGTCGGGGGATTTTCGAGATGTGCCGGGTGAGCGAGCGCGGGCGATTTTGGAGGAGATGGAGCAGATTCGGTTTGCGAAAAAGAATTATAAGAATGATATTCTGGACCATAGAAATATGATTGACGAGGCGCAGGGCTCGTTGAAAAATATGGGGGCATTTGGGGAGGAGAGTCGAAAGTTACGCGAGATGCAGAGTCAGCGGAATTTGCTGGCGGACCGGATGACGGATAGGTATACGGAGTACGGGCGTGTGCTGGCGGAGGGGATTCCGTATTGGATGGACGACCTAGCGCCGGACGAGTTGAAGCGGTGTTGTACTTTGATTATTCGGCAGACGACGAAGATGGCGATGCAGAATTTGAATATGGAGCATCTTTTGATGGAGAAGGATATTGATATTCACAATTTGCAGTTGTCAAAGTTGTCGGAGCAAATGAATCATTTAAATAGTCAGATTCAGGCAATTGAGAATCAGAAGGCCGAACTGCAACAGAAGGTGGATGCGGAGTTGAAGGCTATTTCGGACTTGCGAATGCGCCAGAACGAAATTAGCGAAAAGGCAGCGAGGATGGAGTAAGCGGCTTAGTTGGATAAGTTTGCCAAGTGCTTCCATGAACCTTTGCAGGAGATTTCCACGTATTTTCAAAAATGAAGCGAAATACGTGGAAATTTCCACGTAAAATGAAAAAATGGGAAGAAATACGTGGAAATTCTAGTGAGCATGGGCTTGGTTTTGGGCTGTTTTGGGGTAAGTTTGCTTTATTGCGGCCAGTATGCTGGGCTAATTACCCCCAAAATAGGCTTTACGAGCTAGTTTTTATGGAAAATGAGCTCCTTATTGGACTATTAGAGGCAAACTAGGGCAGGAGATTTCCACGTATTTTCAAAAATGAAGCGAAATACGTGGAAATTTCCACGTAAAATGAAAAAATGGGAAGAAATACGTGGAAAATCCAGCGTGAAGGGTTTTGGATTGAAGGTAGTTTGGTTGCACTAAAACTAATGAGTCTTTGGTGCGGAAGTAAAAACAGCTGTGAATAGTAACGTTTTAGTGAAAAAAACTAGTGGAAGTTTTGAGTAGAAAGGGTTAGTATTGTGTGGCGAGTTTTGCGAAGTTTGCGAGTTTTAATAAGCATGAGTTGAGATTTCGTAAATTGTCGTTAACTAGCTAACTTTTGTGAGAAGTTATTTTAGTATGAAAAAATTTATCAATTTTAAGCGAGGCTTAAATATATGATGGATAAGTTTGTAAGTTTTATGGATAAGACGGGATTCAACTTCATTACTGCGGTTGTTACAGCCTTTTTAGGGTACCACATAATATTGAATCTTCTTAAACAAGTTAAGATGGCACTATTGGTCAGCAAGTTGGACAATTCTTTGGTTAACTTTGTGCTGACTATTTTGAAATTTGTTTTTTTCTTGTTGTTAATCATTTTATGTATTTCAACCTTAGGAATACCTGTTACGGGCCTTGTCAGTGCTATTTCAGCGGCCACTCTGGCAATTGGACTTGCTGTTAAGGACCTAATCGGCAGTGTGGCAAATGGACTGATGCTTGTTCTGAACTGCCCGTTCAAAGAGGGAGACTACGTTGAGATAGACCAGACTAGTGGAACAATTAAGGAAGTTCGATTGCTCCATACCATTTTAACAACACCAGACAATAAGGAAGTGATGATACCAAACCATCAGATGTTTACTGCGACAATCACTAATTATTCAGTTAATGCCACAAGAAGAATGGACCTTGTAGTTAGTGCCGATTATGCAGAGGACCCTGAAAAAGTTAGAGCTATCCTTCTTAAGGTAGCAAGAAAGAATCCTTTGGTTCTTTCTGATCCAGAACCTGCTTGTCATTACAACTATGGTGATTCCTCTGCGGTTGTGTTTACAGTTAGGGTTTGGTGTAAGAATGCGGATTACTGGACAGTTAAGTGGGACCTTGATGAGCAACTAACCAAAACGATTAAGGATAGCGGAATTGGTATTCCATTCCCACAGATTACAGTTAGCTATAGAAAGGAGGAGCAGTAATGAACGCATTAGAACAACTTGTGACTTGCGATGGTTTTATAAACATGGTTTCTACTATTGCATTTTGGCTAGTAGTATACATCGTTATTAGATACCTTTCTTATCGCTCAGGCCTAAATGATCTTTTAAATCGAGCAAAAAAACATATTGCCAGTTTGAGAAAGATTTGCAAGAACCTTTCAAATATGTGTAAGGGTAGTGAACTGGATGTCCAGAATGCTATTACTACATATAAGTGGATTGCAAAACTACAGAAGTTGATTTTCAAGCTTCTAGTAACTTATTTATTTGATGATAGAAATGATAAAGATGTCCTTGGTGCCAAAACCTTGGTTGAGCCGATTACAGATATGTGTAAAGCGGCTCTTAGCCGAGTTGTAGAGGTTGGAAACGATGCTGATGTTCAAGCCATTTTCGAAGAAATTGACTCAAACTTAAGTACTGCATCTGACCTACTTTCGAATGCTCAGAAAAAAGACCAAAAGCAGAAGTTGCTGAAAGTTTGAGTTTTGACCCTTCCGGCTAAATGGCTAAAATGCACAAAAGGGCCCTTTTCACTAGGGCCCTTTGCATACCCAAGGCTTTAGCAAAAAACTTGCTAGAGACGCACCAACCTAGGGAGCAGATATGACAAAAACTGGAAAAATAGCCAAACGAAGCATCGCGTTAGTTTGCATCTTACTCCTTTGCGCATCAGCTTTTGCAAACGTCTTAGGTGGCACGGTTGGCGGCACAAAAGTCGCCAAAACACAGCACTTTGATATCATCTATCAGGACGGCAGCCTAGAAACCGCCTCCCTCATTTTCAGCAATTGCGAGTCCCTCTATAACTCCCTAGTCGACCTGTTCGGCCAGGACCCCAAGGCTCACATTCCAGTAGTTATCACCTTACGCTACAAGATTTTAAACGCCTACTATACCTCTTACCCAGCCAACCACATCGTCCTCTTTGACACTGTCAGTTCCGACCCCGAACTGGGCAACTTTGACCAAACAATTCTGGACATCTTCCGCCACGAATTGACACACTTCTTCCAATTCAACCTCCGCGGCCCCGTCTTCAACGTCCTTTCAAAAATCTTCGGCGACGGCGTTTCACTCGCCTCAATTTTGTACCTCTACCCCTCGCTCTCCGAAGGCGGCGCCGTCCTGAGCGAAAGCCTCGTCGGCCGCGGTCGCATCAACAACTCCTACTCCATGCAAATCATCAAACAGGCCAAACTCGAGGGCTATTTCCCCACATGGATCGAGGTCGCTGGCGCCAGAGACACATACCCAGCGGGCCTTCTTTACTACAATTTTGCAGGTGCCTTCTTGGACTACCTTTCACTTACTTACGGCATTGAAACTGTAATGAGTATCTACAAGGACTTTGAGAAACTACGCCTTATTTCAACCCCCGAGGCAGTAATCGAAAGCCACATTGGCATTCCAGTATCAGAGGCCTGGGATGACTTTTATCGCTCTATTGATGTCCCCGACAGAGCCGAAATAGCCACCGAAGTAGACAGGCAAAGAGTAAGTACCCAGTTTTCTACACTTCAACTTGCCCCAGATGGCTCTATCTTTGTCTATGACCAGGCCTCAGAGAGTATCTTACGCTACAGTAGCGATTTAACATCAAGCACAACCATTTTGCACTTACCTAGCACTGAGGCAGAAATTAGTCTTTCCTCTGACGGAAAGTTTATGCTATTTCCATACATTACAAGCGAAAAAACCGAAGTTCGACTTTATGACATCTCTAGCGGCAAAGCCAAACTTATACATAAATTCCTTTCGACAGACCTAGACTGTAGAAGCGCCTCCTTTGTAGAACTTAACGGCGTCGAGCAAATACTTTTGTACTGTACTAAGGGCCAAAGTACCTTCCTTCAACTTTATTCCGCTTCTGACTTTACCCCCATAGATGGTAAAAATCTTTATCTTGGCTTTGACACTAGGGCCAAGGACTTTTCTCGCCTTTCTGGAAACAGAGTAGCCTTTATCCTAAACCATGCCGCCAAAGACAACATTGCAATTCTCTCTTTAGAAACAATGACACTATCTCTTTTGGATAACACAGAAAACCTACAGATAGTTTCCCTTTCCACCGGCAATGCGACCGCAACATCTGTGACGGTTGATAATGAAGTTTTGAGTTTTTGCTGGTATCCAGAGCAGGCAAAGGCCTCGAACTTGGTTCGTTATGGTGAGGTTCGAATTGGCGATAACGGCGGGAGAATGAGTCTGAGCGTGGTTGATGTGCTAGGCGGCGTGCAGGGTGCGGTGCGAAGTGGGGGCCGCATTGTGTTTTTTAGTAGCCTTTATCAGGGGATGGTTTTGGCGGAGATGGACGTGCAGAGTCTACGCCTGAAGGACGTTGGGAATCTGGGCCTTAGTAGACAAATGATGGCCCAAAAGCCAGATACCGTCGCAATTTCAGAGGTATCAAGGCCTTATCATGCCATTAAATATTTCCTCGATGGAGTTCTGTTTCCAATCGCGTTTGTCAATGTTGGAAGTGCATCCAGCCTTGGTTTCGGCCTGACCTGGCTTACCACAGACCCAACCGAGACCTTCACTCATCAGATAGCCGCTGGCTATAGTTCGGGGGACTTAATTGGCTCCTATCAATTTACCTTTGATGGTCGCATCCCGTTTTCGGCCTTTGTTAGCGCCGGCTATGGTTTTGGCTCAAACTCTGTCGGTCAACAACTTCCAAAAGGTGCCAAATATTTGGCCACAGGTGCCCAGAGCAGCCTTTCATTCAAATTTGACCATAGTAGCATCAAACTAGACGAGTCTTTTTCCTATGAGATGTTTTTTCTTTCCAATGGAGATTTCAAAGATTCCTTTGATAATAACATCTCGTTGACATACGATTTTTTGCGCTCTACAAGTGCCAGCCCTTATGGTTACTTTGAATTACTTTCCTCTATCTACATCAAGGGCATTTCCCCAGTAACCCCTGGTCTAAACATAAGGACCCACATACCACATCTTATGTGGTGGAAATGTACTGGTGCCAACACTACTAACATGCCACTTACACTTTCCCTTGGCATCGAATTTTTGGGAGGCTTTAATAAAGATGTCCTTTTATCTGGTAGTGCCAATCTTCTTCTCTATGGTCGGGAAATCCAAAGGGGCATTTCTTTCCTAAGCTTGTACTTTCGGCGCTTCGAGCTTACTGCCACCTATCATGCGACTTGGTGCATTGGAACTGGTGCTGAGGGTAATCAATTGCTACACAATCTTGATTTAACTGGTCTTTTTACTCTTTCCCCTGTGCTGGGAGGCTTGTTTACAAGAGTTAAGACCAGCCTTGGTGCCACTCTTAGCTGGCAGATTCACTCTGGGCAGTGGCAGTTCGGTCTTGCCATGGATGTCAATCTTTAATCCGTTTTGCATTGCACAGTGTGTATCACACTAAATTCTTTAGGCGTGCATCTTATGACTCTGACCGCAGGTGATAGGGTAGTTATATCGCCTTTGTTGTGCTTGCTAATGTGCTTTAAGAAATACGTGAAAGCCGTTGAGATTACTATTTGCAGCCAGTTTACCAATAATGTCAGTCCTACATGTGCAACTCAATGCCTGTTTCAGTCGTATTCAATTGCACTAAAGCTTAGTGTTTTTAGTGTAGAAAATTTTCTGAAGAAAAAGTGGCTATGAGTAGTAAGTTTTTGAGGAAAACTATTGTATGAGGGAACTACTTAATATATAATAAGGAATATGGGGACTGAGCATACTTATATTGCAATAGATTTAAAATCCTTTTATGCCTCTGCAGAGTGTAGCAGCTTAAAGCTGGATGCACTTGATACAAATCTAGTTGTTGCAGATTGGTCTAGAACTGAAAAAACTATTTGCCTTGCTGTGTCTCCGGCTTTGAAGGCGCTGGGTATTCCTGGGCGTCCTAGGCTTTTTGAAGTGGTACAGGCTGTAGCTGAAATTAATGCAAAAAGGCGGCAAAAGGCTCCAGGAAGGCGGTTTAAGGGTAAGTCTTTTAGTGCGTCTGAGCTTGCAAAGGATCCTTCTTTAGAATTGGACTATGTCGTTGCGGTGCCACATATGGCCTATTATATGGATGTAAGTGCTTCTATATACAATACTTATCTTAACTATGTGTCTGCGGAAGATATTCATGTGTACTCTATAGATGAAGTGTTTATGGATGTAACTCACTATTTAAAAAGCTATGGCATGACGGCTCACCAACTGGCAATTAAGATGATAAGGGATGTTTTGAAGAAAACTGGGATAACTGCTACCGCAGGCATTGGGACAAACCTTTATTTGTGCAAGGTAGCAATGGACATTGTTGCAAAACATATTCCCGCTGACAGTGACGGAGTTCGAATTGCAGAGTTGGATGAGATGTCTTATAGGCGGCAACTGTGGACTCATACCCCGCTAACGGATTTTTGGCGCATTGGGTCTGGCTACGCGAACAAACTACAGGCCTTTGGCATGTACACAATGGGTGACGTGGCACGAATGTCCATTAAGAACGAGCGTCTTTTGTATGAGCTTTTCGGTGTAAATGCTGAACTTTTGATTGACCATGCTTGGGGTTGGGAAAGTTGCACAATGGCTCAGATTAAGGCGTATAAGCCGCAAAGTAATAGTTTAAGTTCTGGGCAGGTGTTGCCAGAGCCGTATGATTATCAAAAAGGGGCCTTAATTGTAAAGGAAATGGCGGATTGCCTTGCTCTGGACCTTGTTGAAAAGGGGTTGGTGACCAACAGTATTGGATTATATATTGGCTATGACATGAAATGCCCAGAGGGCTTTGATGGCGATTTTTCCTATGATTGGTATGGTCGCAAGGTTCCAAAAAGTGTTAATGGGTCTGTACGCCTTGAGTCGTACACATCCTCGGCAAATTTAATCCGTGCCACAGCGATAGGCATATATGAGAAGATTGTGGACAGGCGACTTTGTGTTAGACGAGTGAATATTTCGGCCGGGAGCGTGGTGTACGATGGACAGCAGTGGAACGAGGGGGTTGTGCAAGGGGAATTGTTCACGAATTATGAGGAACAGCAACGAAAGAAGATGATTGAGCGGGAAAAGCGCGAGAAGGAGAAGCGGCAGATGCAGGCGGTGATTGAGATAAAAAAGCGTTTTGGAAAAAATGCGCTTTTGCGTGGGATGGACTTTGAGGAGGGGGCCAAGACGCGGGAACGCAATAATCAAATAGGGGGTCACAAGGCATGACGCAAGGAAAAAAATCGGCTTTTCCCCAAAGAGTGACTTCTGGCGTGACTTCGGAATCAACTTCTAGTGCGACGCCCTATGATGACATTATTAATCTGCCACACCACAAGTCAGAAACTTATCCATGGATGCCAGAAGCGGACCGAGCAGCTCAGTTTGCACCATTTGCGGCGCTTGTGGGTTTTGATGAGATGATTCGACAAGTTACTAAAGAGCATGAGGATTCTGTTGATTGACTATCTTGATTAACGTGAGCGCAAGGGACTGTAATAATGAGAGGACCTAGTTGTGAAACTATTGGCGCTCTTATGTGACTGTTAAGGGTAATCTGAAAATTTTGACCATTTGCTCACAGTATAACAGCGTTGTTTCTAGTTGCTACTTTTGCCATTTAAGTCGGCGTAGTGGAATAAGGAAATTTAAAGATGAAAAGAGAAGAGATAGTGTCAGAGTTATTTCGTTTGAGGGACGATAAATACGCGGTTTTTCAGTCTTCATTACTTCCAACGATAAAAGCAGACAGGGTTATTGGTGTCAGAACACCGAAACTACGTTTACTTGCGGTAAGTTTATCCAAAGACGAGGATTTAGTCTTGTTTCTAAAGTCGCTTCCACATCAATACTTTGAAGAGAACCAACTTCATGCATTTTTGATATCATTGGAAAAAGATTTTTGCAAATGCATTGCTGAAGTTGAGGCCTTTCTCCCGTTTGTCGATAACTGGGCTACCTGTGACCAACTTTCACCAAAGGTTTTCAAAAAAAATGCAGATAAAATACTTACATATATTAATGGGTGGATTAAGTCGGACAAGGTTTATACCGTCAGATTTGCAATCTCTATGCTTATGAAGTACTTTCTAGACGAGAGATTTGACCTGAAGTATGTGGATATGGTGGCTGCAATTAGATTGGATGAATACTATGTCAAAATGGCGATTGCATGGTTTTTTGCAACAGCTCTAGCAAAACAATATGCTTTGGTGCTTCCATATCTTGAAAGAAAGGACCTTGATGATTGGACTCATAATAAGACGATTCAGAAATGTGTAGAGAGTAATAGAATATCGATAGAGCAGAAAGCATACCTAAAAACATTAAGAGTTTGAGATGGTAGCAAGGTAGTTACTGCTAGTTACTGGGTTTTGAAGTAGGTGGAGGTGGCGTAGCGATAGGATTGGATAAGAAGGGAGTGTGCATCTCGGCTAGGGGCGGAGAGGGGGCAGAGAACGTCGAAGCCGTGGTAGGCGCCAGGGTAGACTTTGTAAGTGACAGGGACGCCAGCAGTTTGAAGGTTTTGGATGTAGACAATGGTCTCGAGATAGAAAGGGTCGATGTCGCCGATGAATGTGAAGGCGGGGGGAAGGTTTGAGTAGTCTGTCAGGCGAGCAGGGGCGGCGTAAGGTGGGATTGGGTTTAGGAGTGGGCCAAGGTAGATGTGCCAAGCGGTCAGGTTTGAGGAAGTGTTCCAGACTGGGGCGTCGTTTGCGCGAGATGTGGTGGTGGGGCGGTCATCGAGCATGGGGTAGAGTGGCATTTGAAAGGCGATGGAGACTTGGTGGCGGTCCCTAGCAAGGATGCATAGAGCGGCGGTCAGGCCTCCGCCTGCACTGTTGCCGGCGACGAAGATTTGGTCGCTTCGGAATGTGAGTTGTTGGGAGTGGTCTCGCATCCAGAGTAGGGTGGAGTAGCAGTCTTCGAGGGCGGCGGGGTATGGTTCGTGGATGGCAAGTGTGTAACAGGGGGCAACGATGGTGCAGCCGTTTTCGCGAATGAATTTGCGGAGGGTTGGGAGGTCTTGGACGGGGTGACCCATGCAATAGCCGCCACCATGAAGCCAAAGGATGCCTGGTGGGGTGGTTTTGGCCGGCTTTTTGGGTCGGTAGACTAGGACTTGTATGGTGCGTCCGTTTTGGGTGGGGATTTTGTACTTGGTTAGTTTCAGGCCAACTGCTGGTAAGTGGGCTAATATATTGTTGAGAAACCAATTAAAGACACAAAAGACCCGCTTGGTATATTTAGGGACAAGAAATCTGGCGATGATGCCTGGGATACGGAGGCTTTTGTCTATGTCGCGTGCTTTTATTCTGTGGGGCATGGGTTTGTTCTTCGTGGTTGAGCGTGGGGAGGTAGATTTAGATATTGGTGTCTATATATGAAAATTGCCTCATCCGAGGCAATTAGTTTTCATCTTTACCGGAGACGGGACTTGAACCCGAACACTCTTGCGAATACCAGATTTTGAGTCTAGCGCGTCTACCATTCCGCCACTCCGGCAATCCTTTGATAACTTATCACGTACACAAACTAAGTGTCAATTAGTTTGGTGATAGCCAGCAGAGGGGTTTTATCCAGAGTTTGCCTGCTGTATTCGGTATTGTGGGATGGTAAGAGTTAAAAGGCGTCTTCTAGTTGGAAGTGCATAGCCTTTCCTGTGGTTGGGTGAATAAAATCAAGCATTTTTGCCTGAAGCATTAATCTTGGTATTTCTGCAGATGGTGCAGTGCCGTAGATGGCATCTCCGAGAATTGGGTGACCAAGACCCTGAGCACAGTGAATTCTTAGTTGGTGAGTTCTCCCAGTTTGTGGAATTAGGCGGAGTCTTGTAACCTTTCTGCCATAGCGGTTTTCAATACTTAGGCGTTGCCAAACTGTTAGTGCGTGTTTCCCATGGACAATGTCAACAACTTGCTTAGGTCGGTTGTCGATATCTAGACGAATTGGAAGGTCTATTGTTCCAGTTTCCTCTAGAATAAGCCCGTCAACAAGGGCAAGGTACTCTTTTTTAACCTTGCGATTTTCAAAATCAAGTGAAAGTTTGTCATGGGCTTGCTTTGTAAGAGATAGAACTATTAGCCCGCTTGTGGCCTGGTCAAGGCGGTGAACGCATGGTTGGGCAATGCAAGAGGGGAAAAAGGATTTGACTCTAGAGGCAATGCAGTCCTGTTTGTCTGGTCCGCGACCTTCTATGCTAAGAACTCCACTTGGCTTATTTACGACCACAATGTCATTATCACGATAGATGATGTCTAGCCCTATTAGTGAAGGCATTAGCGGCTTGCATCTTTGGTCGCAAGGGCCGTGAAAAGATAAATGTGGTTGTGTTCCGCTACCGTAGAAAAATTCGCAAATAGAAAGTGGTTTTTTGCCAAGACTGTAGGCGTAGCTTAAAAGCCTAGGGGCACAACAATCGCCTGTTCCTGATGGTGCTTGAGGAAAAACATCATTAAGGCTACGTTTTAGGCCATCATAGCAGGTAAAATGGTACAGGTTCTTTAGTTCTTGCCAACATTGCCTAGATAGGGCTCGGTGGTCTGGATTGCGACTAATTAGGAAGTCATACTTACTAAGTATTGCCCTATACTGAGAAACATCGTAGACCGGAGGAACAAACGCAAAGTCACTGGTGCTATCCATGTCGCCGGAGATGGCATAAAGGATGGTGCCATCTGTGCAGACAAGGGCTCCGAACATTCGACCTTGCCCTGACTGTTTTAGTTTATTGCCAAGTTCGCTATGGTCCAAGTAATTTATAAGCATTTGGCAGTGCTCTTTGGCAAGGTCTGGCGGAAGAATCTGTGTCATCGATGAGGACTCTCTGTGTGGGTGTAAATCTTACCGAAGCGATAGTAAAGAATAAAGGCAATGGAGCAGATTACCCAAGTTACTGGGTAGCATGCTAGAACAGCCTCAATGGTGGGCATAATGTTTGGGACAATGATTATCCAAATGGTGCGGATACCGACAATGCCGAAAACAGTGAAAATTGTTGGAATTAAGGTCTTGCCCGTGCCGCGAATGGCGCCAGAGAGAAGTTCGATAAATAGGTACGTAAAGTAGAATGGAGCAATTAGATTTATGATTCTTACACCAATTTCTATGACATTTTCATCTGAGACGAAGAGCATGTATGCGTAGCGAGAGAACAGTAGAATAATTGCCTCTATGGCAAAAGTTGCAATAAAGGCAATGATAAAACTTGTTTTGACGCCCTTTTTTGCGCGGTCAATTCGTCCTGCGCCATAGTTTTGACCAACAAAGGTGGTAATTGTAACGCCCATGGAACTACTTATCATCCAGTACAAACTGTCAATCTTGCTATAGGCGGCCCAAGCGGCAACCGTGTCGGTGCCAAAGCGGTTAACTGCTGTCACAATGAGGAGATTGGATACAGTATAAAGCGCCGATTGCAACCCTGAGGGGAAGCCTATGTACAAGGTCTTTTTCAACATTATCGAGTTGAATTTAATATCGCGAAAGATTAAGCGGCAGCAATCGTCTCGTTTTTTGAGAAAGATGATCACTAGGACCAAAGATATTAACTGCGACAGGACGGTGGCCCACGCTGCCCCGGCAACGCCCATCTTGAACACGCCAATCATCACAATGTCCAGCACGATGTTGGCCAGACAGCCGATAATAAGGAAGTACAAGGGCCTTTTGCTATCCCCAAATGCACGAAAAATCCCTGCCCCAATATTGTACATGACCACAACAACCCCACCTAAAAAATAGATGTGCATGTAACGACTTGCCAGGTCGAGCACTTCGGCAGGGGTCTTTGTGAGTCGAAGTAGTGGATCGGCGGTGACATACCCTAGGATAGAAATCAAGATTCCACCGACTATTGCAATGGCCCAAGCGTTGTGTATGGCCTGATGCACTTTTTCATCATCACCAGCTCCGTAAAACTGAGATATTATTACGGACGCTCCTGATGCAAGGCCAGTGAAGAATCCAATAACCAAGTTTATTGTTGTCGATGTTCCGCCACCGACTGCGGCAAGTGCCTCTTTGCCCAGCATTTTCCCTACAATCAGTGCGTCTGCCGTATTATACAGTGTTTGAAATAGTGTTCCCAGCAGTATCGGAAAGAAAAAACTCAGCAGTTGCTTCCAAATCACACCTTCAGTAATTGCATTTCCTGTTGTATCAGCCTGAGTTGGTTGAGTTTGTTGTGCTACCTGTGCCGCCTTTGTTGTAGTGTCCATTTGTGCCTCTTGTGAGGTCTTCTTTCGCCTTTAAAACCTGTTTCGTCAAGTGCCTGTCTCTTAGGCATTTGCTTTTTTTCTCGAATGCCAAATATGCAGGTGCTCTGAAAAGACCTCTCACGAAAACCAGTACAGAGTATGCATTTTTAAAGCCAGCATGTGAAGTGCTTGAGACTATTTTTATGTATCAAAAACTTTATGTATAGAAAGGTTAAGCATTTGTTACTGTTCACATTCGTAGGTTGCTCTTAAGGCAAGTCAGCTGGGTAATTCCATAAAACGAGTTTTCTGAATTTGACTATTGGCTGTTATAGGCAGAGATGGCAAAGGATTTCCATTGATTATAGAAGACTAAAACAGGTCTTGAGTACCACATGAAGGATTAAAATTAGTCGGTAAACTAGCGATAAATAATAACCATTTGTGAAAGTGTATAGTTAATTTCGGATAAATAAAGTATCATAGAAGCATGTGTGAGAAAATACTGGTACATTGCTGCTGTGGGCCATGCGCAACAAGTAGCATAAAGAGGCTACTGGACGAACAATGGGACCCTATGTTGGTGTATGGTAACAGTAACATTTGGCCGGAAGAAGAGAATGAGAGACGCTATCAGAATTTACTGAAGGTGGCGCAGTATTTTGGAGATTTGAAAGTTTATAGACAGCCATATGACCATGAAAAGTGGAGGCAGTTTGTAAGTGGTTTGGAAAAAGAGCCCGAGGGCGGAGCTAGGTGCCTGAAGTGTTTTCAGTTTAACCTTAGAGCAGCGCATGATGAAGCGGTGAAACTAGGGATAAAGTACTTTACAACCACACTGACAGTAAGTAAATATAAAAACAGTGCGAAAATATTTCAGGTGGGAGCACAGTTTGACGGTTTTCAAGATATTGATTTCAAGAAGAAAAATGGATTCGCAAAAAGTTGCGAAATGGCCAAAGAGATGGGCCTGTATAGACAAGGTTACTGTGGATGCGAATTCTCCTACCATGGGGAAGTAGTTACTGACAATCAGAATGCCGATGGTCAGACCTCAATAACACAGACCTCAATAACACAGGCTAGAAAACAGGAGGGTGAAGAAAATGCCTAACGTACAGCAGAAAAAGTTTGGAAAAGGCGGGTTGATAACACTGGCATTTACGGTTGCAATGATTGCCGTAATATTTTTGAAACTAGATTTTTGGTACAAAGTTTCCATAGAGATTGCGCTGATTCTGCTGTTTATACTAGTAAGAATCGGCTACATTTATTTCTATTTAGCTGCCCTTGCCTTAAAGCGCGGCAAATATGAAAAAGTTTGGAAGAACATGGAAAAGGCCCTAAGGATTGGAGTGGACTATGAAAGACAGGTTTCAGCTGGCGCTTGCTATGTACAAAACGGCGATGCAGAAAGAGGCATTGAGATACTAGAAAAGGTAATCAATAGCCCAAAAGCAGGTGCCTATAGCAAAAATGCTACCATAGTGGCCTCTATGGGCTACTGGAGATTGGGCCAGCAACAGAAAGCCATCGACGTACTAATGGACCTAAAAAACAGTGGGTACCGTAACGACAACCTCTCGATTAACCTAGAAAGTTACCTTCTAGAGACTGGGCAGTTGAAGGCAGCCAAGCAGGCAATCAACGATGGGCGCCGCAACAACACCGAAAACAACGGGCTTCTGGACAACCGCGGCTGGTACGAAATCCAAATGGGGCACTGGCAAAACGCCAAAGAAATTTACAAAGAACTTATTGATGACCGCAATGCCCAGTTCCCAGAGGCTTATCTCCATGGTGCTCAGGTAAGCATCCACTATGGAGACATTGACCAAGCTTTGGAGCGTCTAGGTTGGGGCACATCTAAGCGTTTTGCCAAAACTTGTCTAATCAGCAAGGACTACATAGAAGGCTTAATCCATGGCCTGGAAAACCCAGATACGCGCGCAGACTTGGCCAAAGCAATTGACGCCAACGCTGTAGATGTCTCGTGCGGACGCCCATTTTCCATTACTTCTACTGACACCGATACTAGCACTTCTACTACCCCCACCGTACAGCCTCAGGTCATTGACAGCCCCGATTCCAGTGATGTCCCTGATGAAGACATAAGCCTAAATGTCGACGATAGTAGCGATGCTGATTCTGAGGACCTAGATGACAGGGAACCTAATACAGAATTGACAGATGACGATGAAATTATTGCCAAAGGGCTCGACCTTGATGAGGATGAGAATCAGGATGCAGAGGCGAATGAAGGTGATGAAGAGCTGAACACAGACGTAGATGACGAGGACGACCGCGAGCCGAATACGGATTTGGACGAGTGATGCGGCGGATTCTGAAACTCTTAACGGGTAGACTTTTTTGGACGTTTCTCTTTATTTTCCTACAAATCGGGATAGTGGCCCTGACGTTGGCGTTTGTCGAGTCGCGATTCGGGTTGGCGATTTTTAGCTCTGCGCTGGGCATAGTGGTGTCGTTTTTGATTTTTGCTAGAGATGACGCGCCAGAGTACAAGCTTTCGTGGATTTTGCTGATTATGGTGGTGCCAGTTTTTGGTTGTAGCATGTACCTGATTTTCGGAAATAAAAAGAAAGGCAATACTCAGCAAAAGCGTATGCGTAGCTACCGCCAGCTTAAAACCGAGCACCTTATCGACACCTTCCCCAAGGCGGTGGACCCCGATACTGCCCTTCCTCCAGATCAGGCCAGGCTGTCTAGGTACGTTAGCAGCTTAACTGAAAGCAAAGTATTTGCAGATACCACAACAACTTACTATCCACTGGGCGATTTTTGCTTTCCAGATATGGTCAAGGAGATAGAGAAGGCTCAGTCGTTCATTTTCATGGAATATTTCATCTTCCAAAAGGGCGTCTTCTGGGACACAATCCTAGAAATCCTCAAACGCAAAGTCAGCCAGGGCGTCGACGTGCGCCTAATGTATGATGACATGGGTAGCATCAGCAGCCTGCCATATCACTACTATCGAGTCCTTCGTGGCTACGGCATCAAGGCGGTGGCATTCAACCCCGCCATCCCCCGTCTGAATCCCAAGCTGAACTACCGCGACCACCGGAAAGTCTGCATCATCGATGGTAACGTGGCCATCAGCGGCGGCCTAAACATCGCCGACGAGTACATCAACCGCTCCATTCGCTTTGGCCACTGGAAGGACAATGGCTTCATCATAAAAGGCGACGGCGTCTGGAATTACACATTCATGTTCCTTCAACTTTGGACCTACTCCGCCCCCAAGGAATACCAAGTTCTAGACTTCTCCACGTACATGCCCACCCAAACCTCGCAATCCGACGGCCTGATTCAAAGCTTCGGGGACAGTCCTCTGGACGAGTTCTCTGTCGCCGAAAATGCCTACATAAATATTGTCAATTCCGCAAAGCGCTACGTTTGGATTAGCACTCCATACCTTATCTTAGACAGTTCCATGATAAATGCGCTGACCCTTGCAGCTCACAGTGGTGTAGATGTCCGCATTATCACCCCCTCTATCCCAGACAAAAAATCAGTCTTTGCCCACACTCGTGCCAACTACCGCATCCTTCTTGCCAACGGCGTCAAAATCTTAGAGTACATCCCTGGCTTCATGCATGCCAAAATGTTCATCAGTGATGACGAAATAGCCCTTGTCGGTACCACCAACATGGACTTCCGCTCTTTTTTCCTTCACTTTGAAAGCGGTACTATTTTCTATGGTGGTCAAACCGTTTCCGCTGTCAAATCTGACTTTCTTGACACGTTCTCCCTCTGTAAAGAGATCACCTATCAGCAGTTTTTGCACCGCCCCCTTGGCCAAAAGCTCTTAGCCTACTTCTCCAAAATCGCCTCCCCTCTGTTGTAGCTTCTTTTTTCTGCCTTGCATTGCCTCGGCTGTGACGGCATTTATAGCCTTGCCTTGTGCTAAAGAGAGTAGAAGATGTGCTATTTGTTTCGCGCTTGGCTATGGGAAAAAGGGGATTGCCTAAGGCAGAGTTTTTGATGTCAAGGGGAAGTAATTTTTTCCCAGATTTTCGGTCAACATTAACTCGAATAT
>X301_European_Hare__coassemble_1023_pt1 | contig 24469 bp, 18 predicted proteins | sample X301_European_Hare__metabat2_high_PE_015 | metagenome-assembled genome bin X301_European_Hare
GACAGACCGCTCAGAAGGTAGGAGATGTTCTTAAAAAAGCACTCTCCGTTACAGCAGTAGTAGCGGCGGTCAAGAAACTGGGGGATGCTGCATCAGCATGTCTTTCAGATTTTTTACAGGCACAGAGAGCCTATAAGCAGTTATCAATTACCCTAGGCGACGATGCGGCATATAAGTCTGTCACAGAGAACATCGTCAAACTTTCCAAGCAGACTCTATCCTCAAAGGATCAAGTTGAAGCAATGGTTTCTGAGCTTGCAGCCCTCGGTAAGTCTGCTGAGGATGTGAATAAAATCTCAGATGCCGCAGTGTATCTATCAAACGTAACCGGGCGGGATTTGAACTCTTCGATGACCACCTTGCTCAATACTTTCAATGGAAATACTGTCCAATTGCGTAAGCTTGGTGTAGATACTTCTGATTTAACCAAGAAGGAGTTGGAGCAGGGGGCTGCTGTTGATTTGGTCATTGAAAAGTTCGGTGAACTTTCGACCAAGATGGCAGAGGCAGATACATCGCAACACATCACAAATATCAAAAATAATATAGGGGATATAAAGCAGTCTTTTGGGGACCTAGTCGATTTCTCCATTGGGCCAGTCTTGGCCAAACTTGATACCCTTACCGAGAAGATAAGAGTAAGCTTTGATGACTTTATCCAGAAGGTGAAGATTGTCTTTGAGAACTTTCCGGAGATCTTTTCCAACTTCATGGCAGCACTCAAGGGAAGCCTTTCTCACATCTTTAGCATTGAGGGTGTAACACAGGTCATTTCTGGCATATTCAGTATCATCACATCTCGGATTCAACTTCTAGGAAATCTTTTTGCAAACCTGTTCTCTCTTGTTGTTAATGTTGCGTCAGAGGCTCTGGAAGGCATCGGAAATTACGCCATGTACTGGGTTATGCACATATGTGATAGCCTTGGCATCAATATATCTGAGGTGATTAATAGCATCGGAACTTGGCTGACCGAGTCACCCATTGGAAAGATAATCGACAATGTCATAACCGGCGTTGTTAATGGCATTCGTCTAATCGGAGCACTGATTAAGAATATCCCGGCTATGGTGAAATTGATAGTCGGAAATATCGAAACCGTCGCTAAAAATCTATGGATATCGCTTAAAGGGGCCTTCTTTACAATGCTCAGCGACATGATTGGTGGCCTTGCTAAGATGCTGGATAACATCAATTTCCCGCAGATGATTGAGAATGTGAAAACTGCAATTATCAACATTTTCGGTAGAGTTTCTTCTTGGTTTACCGCTATTGGTGCGACCATCAAAGATACCTTCCGCTATATCGGGGACTTGATTGAGGTCACTTTCAGTTGGAATAGCATAAAGACTATCTTCACCACACTCTTTAAGAACATTGGTGTTCTTGCTTCAGCTCTGATTAAGGGGATTTTCGTCTCAATTCCGGAGATGATTTCATCAGTTTTTGAAGGCCTAGTCACATGGTTCTCCTATGCTGGCGAGATGATTAAGAACATTCTTCATGATGCAATTCTTTCTGCTCTTGATGCTCTAGGTGCTCCAGATTGGCTTAAAAACTTTCTTTTCCCAAATGGGAAGGCTGACAGGACTAAAGAGAATGAGCTGAAAGCAAAGGCAGATAGCTCCTTCTCGAATGTTGGTTCAATTACTAAGGACTTGATTTCAGATGCCATTGATTCTGCTGATGTGATTCATGAGAACAACAAGGCAATATCTGCTCTGTATGATGGGATTGAAGGCATCAACGTAGCAACCTCTAGCTATGAGGATATCACCGCAGCCATTAAGGGCTCTGGATCATTTGTTACTCTTTTGGAAAATGTGTCTGAAACCCTCGCAAGTAAAGTCGAGGATAATAGCCAGGAGTGGGATGATATCTCAGCCCAGTTTGCGGCTCTCCTAGACCCTGTCTTTGAAAAGTTTACCATGGACACAGGGGAGACCATTGGAGCAAAACTGGCCACTTGGACTGCTAAGAGCAAGGACGATTACTTTGCCGCAGCCAAGAAGAACTTTTCCAATATCGGCGATTTTATGAAGGACTGGGGCCAAACATTTCTCTCTGACCTAGGAGATGACTGGGAAGGACTAACTTCATCAGTTTCAAGTCTGTTTGAGGGGATGTTCGGTGAGGACTTTGGTGCCTTCCTAGAATGGTTTCAGCCATTTATGGAAGAGATGGCAAAGAACCTAGGTGTATCTACCACAGGCACAGGAGGCAAAGGCGGCACCGGAGGTGGTGATGACGAGGAGGAAACTCCTGCTGAAAAGTTCGCTAATTCCGTGATGAATCAGGTCACATCCAAACTAGGAGAAGCCGGAAGTGTTATCAGCTCCTTTACCACTAACATCTCAAGCATGGGCGGCGCCCTTGGCTCTACTATGACACTTCTTGAGTTTGTCTTCGATGGTCTTGCTGAGACCTTGGGACCAACCCTTGATACTCTTACAACTCTGCTTATCGAGCCTCTGAAGGAAGTTGGCCGAGTTGTTGGAGCTCTTCTAGTCCCGCTTTTGGACATGCTGATGCCGCTACTGGCTCAGCTTGATGCGTGGATTGTCGGACTTTTGGATACTCTGATGACAGCACTAAAGCCCTTTATCGATATCGTCGTCTCTGTTATCTCTCCAATTCTGCAGGTTATTGCATCGATTCTAGAGGCTCTTACTCCTGTTCTAAGCTTCTTTGCCAAAATCGTCATCGCAGTAACTGGGACAATCGAGTATGTCATTCAAGGCTTTAACCACTGGGTTGCAGGGCTGCTTAATGGTCTTGCAAACATAAGCATCTTTGGATGGAAGCCGTTTAAGAACCTCTCCATGAAAGACCCAGGAGATCCCGGAAACTACAAGGCCTTTATGGACAACAAGTTCAGCGCAGTCGACCAATCCTTCGACTCTGCTAAGGGCAAGGTGGACTCATGGGCAACAGGAGAGACTACCAGCACTTCAACATCGGTTACCTCCGCAGGTTATCAAGGCGCCACACAGGTGACAATAAACATCTACCAACAGGCGCCTGTCGTTGGAGACGGAGGCATGCGTGCATTTGCTCAGATGATTAGATCTGAGTTCGAATCAATGAACTACTATGGAGTGGTAAACTAATGAAAAATCCTAATCTTTATCTAACTTTCCTTGGCGGGGATATCCCGCCAGGGCACTCTTTGAATCCAACCATAACTAAGGATGATATTGTTTATCCTAGTATCAAGTTTAGCTGCCAACTGCTAAATGGGCTAAAAAGCTCCTCAAACCAAGTTGGCATGCAGATTTTTCGCACTTGCCCCATCATAGAGGACATCATTGCCACCGATGGAGACATCAAGGCAGTCCTCCGTGATGGGGATTCTGTGCTCTTTACAGGCTACATTAGCACCAATTTTTCATGGTCTGTAACTGATGCAGGGCAGCAGGCTTTAAACATCACAATCGAGGACGTAGGGACCCGGCTTTTGGGAAAATCATATCTGAAATCTGGCTGTGTCCTTTTTAACTGCACAGCCGATGTGGCCATCAGAAACATCTGTAAGGCTGCAGGTATCACTGTCAGCTCTGACTGTGAGGTCATTAGTAGCCAAGTAGTCAAAGTGGTCGAGTCCGATAAATCCTGCCAGGATATTCTCTCACAGATGCTTTATGAACTTGGCTATGTGTATTACTTTGATGCACTTGGCCAGCTTAAGGTTTTCAAGGTTGACTGCAGTTCAACCGATAAGGCAGTTTTAGTTGATGGTAGTAAACTCTGCACCTCTAGTGGCAAAGCAATTAGCCTCTCGAAGAACATCAGGCAGTACAAGAGCGCACGGGTAACTTATACCAGTATTGCAGAAGCCTCAGATTTTCTGGTCTACCGAAATACCACTGGCCAAGATGATGCACACAAGTACTGCAATATGGAGATTGAGGCTGGCGGGTATTTCGACGGGACTGAGGTTTATACCAATGACGATTGGACAGAGGAGACAGCGGATCAGTTCAGAGTTCCTGCTCAGATTCAGGCATGCAATGCAGAGAGTAGGACAGATATTGTTGGCAGCAACAAGATTATCAGCGTAAGCAACCCAGAGCTGACCTTTATTTCGGATGGGAACATCACAAGTTCAGTTAAAGCAGTAGGTGGTCCGTACCTTGAGATACTCCTCCATAATCAAGATCCAGTTACAATGCATGTAACCCAGATGGACATTAAGGGCAAAATCCTCTATGAAAAGTCCACAAACATAGTCCGAACTGCAAGTTCTGCATCCGACATGGAGAGTGATAATACAATTGATGAAACACTCGAGTTCGTACATGATGCCTCCCTTGCCCAGGAGCATGCTAACCTTCTTGGTCAGTACAACCGCTATTGTAACTCAAAATACACCTTCCAAAGTTCAATGGATCTGAAACTAGGGACTCTTATTAGGCTAAAAGACGATGTGTTTACAGGTCTTGATGTTTATGTCCTACTCTACTCCAAGGTTCTTAATGATAATTCAGATATCATCCAGTATTCGGCAATTGGCATTTCGGTCTTTGACCTAAACGCTGAAGTCTACAAACAAAAGGCTATGGTCGGTATGTCCACAGGTCCAAAAGGAGAAAAGGGAGATCCAGGAGTTTACATCAAGTCCACCGAAATAAAGTATCAGGCATCAACATCTGGTACCATAATTCCAGAAGGAGAGTGGCTTTCAGAAATCCCACAAGTTGCCAGGGGACAATATCTTTGGACCCGAACAATAGTTACATACAGCACAGGCGATGTGACAACTGCATACTCTGTGTCCTATGTTGGAATCGATGGTGATCAAGGGCCAGTTGGAGAGAAAGGGCCTAAAGGAGATAGAGGGGATATAGGGCCACAGGGGGAGAAAGGTCCTAAAGGAGATAGAGGAGACATAGGGCCACAAGGCGAGAAAGGACCTCAAGGGCCTATCGGAAACACAGGCGCAGATGGTAAGGTTTTTATGCTAACATCCTCGTCTGAAACATATCTAAGAGACCTTCGTGTCTCTGGTAATCAAAGTCCAATTACAATCTCAACTCAAGTTTTTGGCTATACAGGATCTCCAACTGTCAAGACATCTGATGGCGCACTCGAATCTGGCACTCTAACCGTCCCATATGTGAACGACTACGATAACATAACCATTACTGCCACCCTAACTGGCGCTCCAACTCAGTCCTTAAACCTCTCTGTAATCGATCGCACCGAGTACCGAAAGTACTTCGGTCTCTGCTCTGCCGACCCAACAGGAGTATTCCTCAAAGGCGACCACTACTACAACTCAACTACCAAGAAAATCCGCTACTACGCTGATGCCAAATGGGTCGACCTTGAGGATGCCAAAATCGAGGACCAGACCGAGTACGCTGCCATTCTCAATAACGCCATGGGCGATGTCCTTGGCTCCATCGAACCCGGCACAGTTGTTAGCTCTTACTATGGTTATTTCCAGAGGATCATTGCTGGCATCATCCGTGCTGAAAACATAACTGTTGATGTGGCTAACATCATCGGAAAGATTAGCATCACCGATATCGATGGTGGCTCTATTACCCTGACCAAAGACGGAATAGGGGCTACCAGTGCAGATGGTAAGTCTAGCTGGCAGATAAACGCCGATGGAACAGCCACCTTCAAGAACGCTTCAATTACAGGAAACCTAGAAGCAAAGAAGGTTACTCATGATGCTCTAAAAACCGTTGATGCTGTAGACGGAAAGAGTATAGGGACTTCCTCTCTTGGGCCTGTTGTCTCAGATAAGACAATGTGGGATTTAAACACAACGATAGATGGACTACGCGCTGCATACCTAAATAAAGGACATAACTATGGTGGAGCGACCATCAATAATGTTGCAATTAAGCATGCTGCTATTACCAAAAATAGAGCATCTGCCAGCGTTTCAAACCCGGCTGCAAACACAGCCTTAGCTGTTGGAACAACCTACTCAGGCTCAACTACTATCAGCGCAGGTGATAACAAAGCGGTTCTTCAAAAACTGGTGAACAAGTACAGCTTTCCTATTTGGGTTAATGCTTCAGTGTATCTGCCAGGGACTATGAATGACATCAACATCCGTGTTTACAATGCATCTGGCAGTGCTTTAACCTATCCTGCCGATAGCGCCGTAACCACCATTTTGATGCCTAACGAGGGCATCAGCGTTCAAGGCAACTCTTGGGCATGGTGGGGAAGTCAAACTGGAAGTGGAACTGCTGTCTGTAACATCTCCTCCGGCTATGCTGAAACCACAACACCACAGCTTCTGTTTCACGGAGCAAAAACATATGGTGGTGGAAGTGCTACCTCAGGAGCTGCTGCAAAATATGCCTCAATCGGAAAGCTTACCTTCACTTCTCCATCAAGGTATCTTGGTGTGTCTTATCATGGAGATCTTAATGGAATTTGCAGAAAGGATGGCTCTAACTACAGGGTTTTAGGTGTAAAGTCATCAAATCAGTTTTACACCATCTATGACCTTGGCGCTGAACTGACATCAGTAGAGCTCTACTACAAGAGTGATGTTACTTCATCAACCATCCCCGATTCAGATTTCCAAGACTATATGCGTGATGATCCTAGCTATGAATACTACTCATGGGAGGATGAAGATGGTAATACTCATAGTGGATGGACCTACTATCACTATTCTTCTATCACAATCAACCGCTTCGCATGGGCAGCCTTTCGGACCCTTGGCACTGAGCCTTTGGTGATAGTCGACAATAACAACAAAGAGTACCGCTATAGTTGTAATGGCTACTCTGGTCTCTATCGCTCAGATGTTATTAAAGCCCTGTACGGCTATTCGTCAGTAGGAACTATGTACTCAGGTAAAATGGCCTACGATAAGATCCGCAGCACCCTAGGTGTTGGCATAGGGGTCTTTAACCTTAACACAGTATCAAAGGTAACCATCAACGGGAGTACTCTCTCTGGTCTTACCTACATGACAGTTGGAGCAGACAGAATCACCTTCGAGACCCCGTCTGGGAATCTTACCTTCTACACAACAGGCGATACTGTTACAGAGCTAAAATCTGCCTATAGCACCATCTCTGCGTATCTTGTTTTGCTCACATCAACCCTGGGAGTAGAGACTGCCGATATCCGGCCAAAGGAGAATAACAAGTACTCCATCGGAGCAGAGGGTAATGTCTATGCTAGAGGGTATTTCAACCAGGTTTGGGGTGCAGTTTTTAATTAGGAGTGGCTATGGCAGGTGAGTTAATTAACAAAGAAAACTATCTGAAGTTGTATCCGAGTTCAACTGCAAAAGGTGCTGAAGTGCGTATCATGACTAATGGTACTGGTGCTTGCTACATCAGTGCAGTATCTTTTTATCTTCATCTCAATGCTTATACAACTCAAGGATGGGACAATGGAAGAAGTGCCATAAGTGCAAGCATATGGTACTGGAATGATGATACTGGTGCATGGGTTAATCAAGGCACAATTTCTTTAAGTGCCGCCGTAAATGGATGGTGGGGAGGAACAGATAATAAAAATTCGTACTGGTCACACAACTGCGATAGCGGCACACAAACCTTCTCGAAGTACCATAGGTGGTTTGTCCGATTTACAACTGGTGGGACGAATGGCAATTGGTCAAACTATGGGAATATCAGCTTGTGCTATGCTTGCCATTGCCCTGACAATTCTACTTACAATCCGTGGGAGAAAGGCAAACTTATCTATGGCTTAGAGCCAACTTACGAAACTACATCTGACACTTCTCCAAGACCAGAGAAAGGTGGTCTTTCACTTCCTTTGCGTGGCACACCGATTAATACAGTTAATGGCAAATATGTTTTTGCAAAATAAGGAGTTATTATGGGACTAAAATTAACTTTATCAAAAGAGAACAATCCTCTCTACTACGATTTTGTGAATGCGTACTGGGCAATCACGAACATCAATTACACTGTAAATCAATGCATCTTCAAGCTAGAAGCATTCCCCTCAAGAGATGCAAAGTACAAGACAAGAACTCCGTTGGAAGGTACAACTCTTCCAATAGGATGTGCATCCTCTCCAATGTTCGAAACAAACTTGTATGAATGGGACGGAACGTTTATGATATCCGACATCTTCCCCGATGGCATTCCGCTTGATGCCAACGAGCAGAAGACGGCAGTGTATAACTTCATCAAGACATATACGAGTTTGCCATTTGAGGATGTGTTTGAGCAGTAAAAAAACTACTGTCAAGAGGGAGTAATTTTTTGGCTCAATCACAAATTTTGTGGGATTTAATATTTCTTACATACTTCCGTCTGCTCATATCAAACAACTTTGGGAAATAAAAAACGCGAGAAAAGATACACCCCCTCTCGCGTTTCTATTTGCCTTATCATTCTATAATCAAAGGTCTGGTTTTTCATAAATTTTGTTCTTATACGAACTACTGAAAATGAGGTTTCAGTAACACATACACGATTATACTGTCACAACATCACCAAAAGTACAAGAGTTAAACTTTTCGAAATATATAATTTCCATAGTTTTGGAACGAATTTTAATCAGATTCGACTATCAAATCATAATTATGAGGCATTTTGAATCGTCAAAAATGCCGTCAAATATAAAACAAACCAGTAATAAGGAGAATGCTTTATGCCAAAAAGAGGAGAAAACATTTATAAGCGAAAGGATGGACGTTGGGAGGGGCGATACATTAAAGGCTATAATTTGGCAGGCAAGGCCTGCTATGGTTCGTGTTATGGCAAAACCTACTCTGAAGCGAAAGAAAAACTAGGAAAAATAAAGGCGGGTGTGCTAGCAGGCAAGACACTTCCACCAAAAAAAGCTCAACTAATATTTATGCATTACTGCGATGACTGGCTAAATTCACGAAAAAGTCGCATTAAGCTTTCAACCTATAACCGCTATGAAACCGCAATTAATAACCACATTAAGCCATATCTGGGAAATTACCAACCCATGGTTCTTAGTACACAACTGACAGATAAATTTTGTCAGCACTTGCTTTATGAGAAAAAGCTAGCCCCACAAACCGTTAAATGTGTTTTGGTAATCTTGAAATCTATTCTCAAATATACTGAAAGACAGTTTCCAAAAGAATTTCCGATAATAGACATTTACTATCCAAAGGATACAAAAAAGCAAATTCGAGTTCTGACGAGAGAGGAACAAGATCGCTTTGTTGCTTATCTATTGAAAGACATGGATGATTGTAAATTTGGTATTCTGCTAGCACTTATGACCGGAGTTCGACTTGGGGAAATCTGTGCACTAAGATGGGATGACATTTCCATTTCTGACAAATCAATTCGTGTGAAGGCTACTATGCAACGTCTAACAAATAACAATGACACGACAAAAAGAAAGACGAGAATATATATTAGTAATCCCAAAACAGATACTTCCATACGAACCATTCCATTATCAAATCGTGCACTCGCACTTTGCCAGCAGATGGGAGTTCACCCGTCTGGGACTTATGTCTTGACGGGTACCAATCAGTGGATAGAACCTCGTACACTTCAGTACCGCATTAAGAAATATACCAAAGAATGTGGCCTAGAAAATGTACATTTTCACACTACTCGACACACCTTTGCTACCCGCTGTGTAGAAGCAGGATTTGAAATAAAAAGCCTAAGCGAAATTCTAGGCCATTCCAGTGTTTCCATCACACTAGACCGTTATGTTCACTCATCCATGGAACTAAAAAGAACCAACATGGAGAAACTGTCTAACTATGGTCTATAAGCCGTCAAATATTCTGGTCAAATTTAACTTAACTCTTTGAGTCATAACGACTTTTCATCTTTGAACAAAATTTATGAAAAAATTTTTAGGGTGAAATCTTTTTATGCATAGCCACTTTGATAAAAGTGGGAAAAATAGCTACCCCTTTGCAGAATAACACAAGGAATGCCTCCTATATGAGGGGGCAATATTCGTGGGCGACTTTTTCCAAAATTGGCTAGAAGCAGATAAAGAAACACACAGGATACGGAAAGGACGCAAACGGGCAATGATTCAAACTAAAAACAGTATGAAACATATCTACAATTTTTCAATCAATGTGAACCCATTTGGTGAAGGGAAATAGAACCCTTTCCTCTACAATTTCCTGACCAAAGTGAGTCTTTAAGGAATACACCTAATATGGATGAGCGTCAAAACACAAACGTAAATATATACAAAGTACTTCTACTAACTATTGGTGCATACATACTACTTGTTGTCCTATTTTACTGGATGGTAGGATACCAGCTCCATTACCGAAACTCACGAGGGAATTTCGACCAACCTATAGCGGAAACAGGTACTGTTGAGTTAGTTCAAGGCACAACAATCGACCAAGTTTTCCATGTGAAAATTCAGCGACTCAAATCAATAAGTGTACAATGGGGTACCTATTATAGGCCCAATTCTGGAACAGTTACTTTGGAATTGCAGAACATGCTAGACGGAACAACTGTCATGACCCAGAACTTCGATGCAGCATCTATAACTGAAAATGGTCTTACCACTATGTCGGTAGAAACACCCATTGAAACACTATATGAAGCACCCCTACTGCTACGTATCTATGCCGATTCATATTCAGGTAGTGCGGTATCACCTTTGATGTCAGTATCAGCACAAAATGATGGATTTTCTCTAAGCATTAATGGAGAACCGGCAAAAGGGATGCTCTGTTTTTCCGTCTCTGGTGAAGATTATGTTTGGACTGGTTTGCACTATTGGGAGTTGGCTCTAGGATTTGGATTATTGCTAGCATTAGCATGTGGTCTTGTATGGTATCGTTACAAAAAAGGAAAGCACAGTTATATTGTTAATGCATTGGTAGCAATAAAAAAATACAACTTTCTGATTCGACAGTTAGTATCAAGAGATTTTAAGACTAAATACAAGCGCTCGGTACTAGGTGTGTTTTGGAGTTTTCTAAACCCATTACTAACTATGTCAGTGCAATACATAGTTTTTTCTAACATGTTTCGCGCAGATATGCCCCATTATCAAGCATACTTGATTATCGGAATTGTTTGTTTCAATTTTTTTTCCGAATCCACAAACATGGCTTTGAGTTCAATTATCGGCAACGCGGGTCTTATAACGAAGGTTTATGTCCCAAAGTATATTTATCCACTAACTCGAGTGATGTCCTCCCTAGTTAACCTCCTCATTGCTCTTATTCCTTTGCTTATTGTAACACTCTCTTCGGGCATTATTCCTACAAAAGCATATCTACTAGTACCATTTGTTCTATTCTGCCTAGCCGTGTTCTGTTTGGGAATTGGGTTACTGTTGGCGGCAGCGATGGTGTTTTTTAGGGACATCCAGTTCCTATGGGGTGTTCTGAGCATGATTTGGATGTATCTGACACCTATCTTTTATCCCGCAAGTATTTTGCCAAAGAGAATAGCTTGGGTACTAAACGTAAATCCCCTCTATCATTTTATTTCATTTGCTCGTACCTGTCTGATAGATGGAATTTCTCCAGATCCAATTGTATATCCCCAATGCGCTTTAATAGCACTAGGAATGCTCTTAATCGGCGCATTTGTTTTCCGTAAAACACAAGATCGGTTTGTACTTTATCTGTGAGGGATGGCCATGGACAAAAAAACTATCATAGAAGTTCAAGATGTGACCATGCGATTTCGTATGAACAATGACCGCATCATGTCATTAAAAGAGTTTGTGACCACAGCACTAAGAGGAAAACTAAATTACAACGAATTTACTGCCTTGAATCATATCTCATTCACAGTTAAAAAAGGTGAAACTCTTGGCTTGATAGGAAGAAATGGTGCAGGGAAAAGCACACTTCTTAAAGTTATTTCGGGAATTATGAAACCGACAAAGGGAAACGTAATAACCCGTGGGAATATTGTTCCCATGCTGGAACTAGGGAGCGGTTTTGATTTTGATTTAACTGGACGAGAAAATATTTTCTTAAATGGGGCCATTCTTGGATATACCGAAAAATATCTCAAAGAAAAATATGAGGAAATAATAGAATTTTCGGAGTTGGGAAAATTTATCGAAATGCCTATCAGAAACTACTCTTCCGGCATGTTGGCTCGGCTGGCTTTTTCCATAGCTGCAATGGTTCAACCAGAAATATTAATCGTGGACGAAATACTATCTGTTGGAGATGCGGAATTTCAGGCGAAAAGTCGAGCTAGGATGATGGAGTTAATGAGTGGCGGAACAACAGTTCTGTTTGTGTCGCACAATATCGGACAAATCCGTGAAATGTGTAACCGAGTTATCTGGATGGATAGTGGTGTTATACGTATGGAAGGGCAGGTAAATGAGGTGTGTGATGCCTATGAGAAATCATAACCAAGATAAAAACACATCTATAAAACTCAGTGTAATTGTACCTGTATACAATGTGGAACCATATCTTTCCATGTGTTTAAGCAGTTTGTTATCCATGCAAACTAATGAAATTGAATACATTTGTGTAGCAGGAAAATCCGACGATGATTCTATGCGCATTCTTCGTGAATATGCCATAAAAGACAATCGAATAACCATTTTAGAACAACAGGACACAGGGCTTGGCGAAGCACGAAACCTTGGCATTGGTTATGCTGCAGGCGAATACATAATGTTTGCTGATGGTGATGACTTTGTCAAACCACACCTATTTCAAAAGCTTTTTCTAGCAATAAAGGACCACCCAACAGAGGATGTTTTTGTTACAGATTTCTGCATGATAAGTACTCAAGTGGGGGTAATTCGAGAAAATCCAATCTATCAAATTGGTCCTGAAAATGACGGGGTTGAGGGTTTAGATTTTCTCCCCAAGATGCTAAAAAAGAGGCAATGCTTTTGGAATGTTTGGAGATATGTTTACCGACGTAGTTTCCTAGAAAGTCATGAAATATCTTTTCTCTCTCATTTCATGGGTGAGGACGTAGATTTTACAAATCGAGTTTTAATGTCTAACCCTAAAATACTATTTCTACATTGTCCCTTTTATTGCTATCGCGTAGATCGAGAGACTTCTATGATGAGTCAGACAACAAGCAAGCGAATCTGCGACACCATTTCTCTTCTAGCAAATAACATAAAAAGTCTCGCAAATTCAGACTTCAAGTGGAGTCAAAATTTGATTGAACAATATCAATTCGAATTCATTCTGACAACGGCACAAATTTATGAGGTCCCCAAAGAAGAACGCAAAACAGTAAAAAATGTGATTAAAAAAGCATTGCCAGCAATGAATGTGGGTGATGATCGAATTGCCAAAACAATGTATTACGTTTTCTCTTTATTGGGAATTAAAACTGTGGCCTCTTGCCTTGCGGTAGCAAAGAAAATTAAACACAGAATTACATACAACAACAGAAAAAAATGGGCAACCATTGAGGAATCGATATGTTAAGAAATATACCACCAAAAGTTTCTGTTATCGTTCCAGTAATGAATGTTGCTCCGTACCTACGAGAATGCTTAGATAGCATTTTGACTCAATCTCTTTCAGACATAGAGGTACTTTGTGGTGATGGTGGTTCCACAGATGGGTCACTTGAAATACTTCAAGAATTTGCCTCGAAGGATTCCAGAATAAGCGTACTTAGCAAACCTGGTTCTGGGTATGGTCAATCTGTAAATGAATGCATGCGAATGGCAAGTGGAGAGTACATAGGAATAGTTGAGTCTGATGACGTAATTAAGTCAGACATGTACGAATCGCTATATTACATTGCTAAAAACAAGTCTCTTGATTGGGTACGAGGAGACATTTACTTATACCATACAACAAAAAATCGCAACCAGATATTACGATATGAAAAAATCATAATAGGCAACTTCTACAACAAAGTTTTAGACCCACAAACTGATTCGCGACCATATCGTAGTGGATTAAGAACTTGGAGCGGAATTTATCGAAGAGATTTCCTAGAAGAACATAAAATTAGCCATAACGAAACACCTGGTGCTGCATATCAGGATGTTGGCTTTTACTTAAAAACCTTATTTTACGCAAACCGAGTAGCCTTTGTACCTCGTGCATTTTATATGTGGCGGCAAGACAATCAAATGTCTTCCACTCATTTTAATTCAAAACGCTTGGTGGAGCGCTCTTACAACGAATGGATGCTAAACCAAGATTACTTACAAACAAATGCAGACCTTGGGCAACAAGCGTTGTACGGATTTCGATACAGACAGTTTTTGTCATATATGTGGACGATAGATTGCGCAAATGGACCCGAAAAAGAACGCATGAGAAAAATAGCGCAGCAGACAATAATAACAGCTAAACAGAGAGGAGAGTATGACCGAAGATTTTATACAACCAGAGAGTGGAGACAAATGAAACGATTCATCCGTACTGGAGACACAGAGGATGCACGTCGAAAAATTCACATCTGGCTACAAAATCTTTTCAGCCGATAAGCAAAGTAAACGTATAAAGGAGAAATAGTTGATGCCAACTGAAAGGGAAGAAAATAACAAATGCTTGCCATTTAATATCCAGACTCATAGAAAATGGGACAACCCTAAAGTCTCAGTCATAGTACCCGTATACAAGGTCGATAAGTATTTAACACAATGTCTAAACAGCATTGTCAACCAAACAATGGAAGAGTTGGAAATCATTATAGTTGACGAGGGCGACCATGACCGTTGTCGAGATATTATCGACTATTTTGAAGCACATGATCCCCGAATCATTGCGCCACATCAGAAAAACGGAGGATATGCTGTATCTTGCAATTTAGGCATCTCGATGGCAAAAGGAGAGTATTTGGCAATTGTTGAATCAGATGACTGGATTGAACCAGAAATGTACGAAGAAATGTATGCGTATGCAAAAGCACTCGATGCAGATGTGGTTAAGACCCCGTATTATGAGGCATTTAGCGATGGACACAGATATGACTGCCATTATCGAAACTACATAAAAGAAAAAGTTCCACAAAATATGTGTTTTTCACTCAAAGATTTCGGGGAAATTTTACAGGTACATCCATCAGTGTGGAGTGCAATATATAAAACTGAATACATGAATAAAGCCAACATTCGTTTTGTAGAGAAAAAAGGGTCGTATGTAGATTGTGGATTTAGAATCTCACTAATAAATACAAAAAAATTAGCATGGCTCGATAAACCCTATTATAACTATCGAGTTGACAGTGAAGGGTCCTCCGTTAACTCATACAAAATTGACCAAATGATTGACCGTTGGGAAGAATTCCTTGCTGTATTTAATGAACGAAATGAGGAGTTTGATAATTATTATGCACCTCATCTTATTATCGAAGTTTGGAGAAATCTAATTGAATCTATTCAATATCGCAACCTACATCCATCAAATCAAGAATATATGAGAATTGGGAAAATCCTTCAACGATTTTCTGAAAGCACCATTCTTAATTCAAATGCAATCAACGATGAAATAAAGCGGGATTTGATCTCATTTAGACGAAATCCCTCAATCATTAAGCGAAGAATAAAAAATAATAAAACCATTGAATCCGCGACGAACAAGATAGAGATTGTTCTGGAAAAACTGGCCAATCCTATTTTACTCTTTTTTGCTTTTTCTGGATTTGTAACATTTGGCGGAACAAAATACTACTTTATGAGATTCAATATGAATCTGCCTTTTGCATTATCAGTAGTTCTTAACATCATAACTTTTGGATGCCTAACAATTATTTCAATTTCATTAATTGCGAAATTGCTACATAGATGCTTAAAACTTGCAAGGCGAATTTATAAGGAGAAAATCAAATGATTATCACCAGAACTCCTTTTCGCATAAGCTTTGCTGGTGGAGGAAGCGATCTGCCATCATTCTACCATAGGCATGAGGGATGTGTACTGTCATCAACGATTAATAAGTACATGTACGTTATCATCCATCCCTCCTTTCGCCGAAAGGAAACAGTCGTTAAATACAGCAAGACCGAAACTGTAAACGATATAAGACAGATTCAACACCCTATAGCTAGACAATTGCTATTGGATCACAAGTTAGATGGGGTTGAGATTATTAGTGTAGCAGATATCCCATCCAGTACTGGGCTCTCTACGTCAAGTGCCTATACCGTTGGGGCAATTCACGCCATTTATGCTTTCGAAGGCAAATTCTGTTCCCAGGAACGAATCGCTAGAGAAGCATGTGAATTAGAAATTGAAAAACTCGGAGAGCCTATTGGGAAGCAGGACCAGTATGGTACTGCCATCGGAGGATTAAAATTTATCAGATTCCATTCGGATGAGTCTGTCGATGTAGAGCCATTAGTAATTAGACCAGATATAAAAAAACAGTTAGATAGCAACCTTCTTTTATTCTATACAGGCCTCACCCATTCTGCAGGCAAAATATTAAAGGAACAAAATGACAACGTCTCAAACACGGAAGCAAAGTTTCAATGTCTTGTCCGAATGACAGAATTAGCACATGAAATGCGAACCGCCATTGTAGAAGGTGACTTGGATTCTTTCGGGGATATTCTGAATCAGGATTGGCTACTAAAAAAAGAACTGGCAAAAAGCATTACTAACGAAACAATAGAACATTATTACAACGTTGCCATGAAGAATGGTGCTTTAGGTGGCAAACTTCTTGGTGCTGGGGGTGGAGGTTTTCTGCTTTTCTACTGCAACGAAAATCATAAAAAACGTTTGCGAAGTGCACTCAGCGACCTTGTTGAGATGCCTTTCTCACTGGAAAACAGTGGAACAAAAGTAATTTACATAGGTGAAAAGGATTGGGATTAACATGAAAACAGTTATTTTAGGCGCCGGATTGGCAGGACTTAGCTTAGCATACTTCCTTCAAGGCAAGAAGGAATATGACGAAATTGTCATTCTTGAAAAAGAACCAACCATTGGTGGGTTATGCCGTTCCATAAAAAAAGATGACTATATCTATGACATTGGACCACACATCCTTTTCTCAAAAGACAAAGAGATGCTGAATCTTATGCTATCTGTGTTGGACAAGAAAAATAATTTGAGAAGAAGCAATCAGATTCTCTACAAAGGGCGATATGTCCAATATCCATTTGAAAACGACCTGTCTAAATTACCTCCTGAAGATTTGCGCTATTGCATCAATGCATTTGAACACAATCCGTATGAAAATTATGACGCAGAAAATATGATTCAGTTCTTTCTAAAAACATTTGGAGAAGGAATTACAAATTGCTATCTACGCCCATACAATGAAAAAATTTGGAAATACGATCCTGCCTTCATGAATACTTCAATGGTTGATCGGATTCCTAAGCCAACAAGAGAAGAGATTTATCGCAGTGCTTCGGGTGAAACGGTAGATGGTTATGTACACCAGTTGTACTTCAGTTATCCAACTAATGGTGGAATTGAAGCAGTTCCCGATGGTTTTCTCAATCGGTTGGATAAAAATAAATGTCGAGTATTTGTGAACAGTGAAGTTGTTCAAATTACTCCTATAGACGATAAATTTGTTATTACAACATCATCAGGTAAACAAGAAATAGCCAATCAATTGATTTCCACAATACCCATTCAGGAACTGACACATGCCTATCAAAATGTTACTGAGCCAATCAAAAATAGGGTCGAAGACTTAAAGTATAACTCAATTGTAATTTGTTTTGTAAAAACACCTTATGATTTGTGTGGGGAAAATTTTGCATTTATGATTCCAGACAAGGAAGTTATTTTCCACAGGATTTCAAAAATGGACTTCTTGGGTAACTCATACCACAAAGATGGAGAGGCTACATACATGATAGAGGTTACATACCGTAAAAATGACTCCGTTGATTGTCTATCAGAGGACGAACTTAAGAGAAAAATTGTAGATGGCCTGGTCAAAATCGGATTTGCACGACAAGGCGAAGATGTAAGTGTAATTGATTTGATTAAACAGCAGTATGCCTATGTCATCTACGATTTACATCATCAAGAGAACATGGAGCAAATCCGCAAATTCTACAAAAACCAAGGAGTAATACTCCATGGTCGTTTCGGAAATTTTGAATATTGGAACATGGATAGGATTCTTCGTGAAAGTTTTGAGTTAGCTAAGCAAATCACAAATTCAGACCTAAGTGCACAATTATAAAAAGGAGGATTTTTATGAGTATGAAGGTTTTAGTTGCTGGCGGAGCCGGTTTTATTGGGAGCAATTTAATTGATGCACTCCTTGAAGAAGGGCATAAAGTCGTATGCATAGACAATTTTTATATAGGAACGAGAAAAAACATTGAACATCTTCATGGAAGGCCAGATTTTACATTTTATGAACAAGATTTAACCGACCTAGATGCATTAAAAAAAGTATTTGAGAAAGAAAAATTCGACTATGTATTTCACATGGCGGCAAACTCTGATATTCAAGCTAGTGCAAACAACCCTATTGTAGAGTATAGAAATACTTATTCAACGACCTTTAATATCTTGGAATGCATGCGCATATATGGTGTTACTAGACTTTTCTTCTGCTCAACTAGTGCTGTATATGGGGATGCTCAGGGTAGTGAGGTTAACGAGTTATACTCCCCTCTTATGCCAGTTTCCTATTATGGGGCATGTAAATTGGGGTGCGAGGGACTGATTAGTGCCTTCAGTTACATGAATGATATCCATTCGCTGATATTCCGTTTTCCTAATGTCATAGGTCCACGCCTTACGCATGGTGTCATATTCGATTTTATTAAACGCCTCCGAGAGGATCCCACACATTTGACAATTCTTGGGGATGGGCACCAGTGTAAGCCGTATCTGCACGTTTTGGATTTAGTTAATTGCATTATGCAATTCAAGGATAATCAGCCTACGGGTGTAACTATTTATAATGTAGGTTGTGAATCACAAAGCACAGTTACAGGAATTGCAGAAATAGTTTGCAAAGAAATGGGCCTTCATGATGTAAAGCTAAATTACACTGGAGGCCGAGGTGGCTGGAAGGGCGATGTGCCCGTATTTGCTTATAACCTGGATAAAATTCACGCAACAGGTTGGAAGGCTACCATGACTAGCGATGAAGCCGTAACACAAACAGTGAGGGATGTTCTATGATTCAGGCTGTTATCATGGCTGGAGGCAAGGGAACAAGGCTTCGAGAGCTCACCCACGACGAGATTCCAAAACCCATGGCACATATAAATGGTAAGCCAATCCTGCAGCACCAAATCGAATGTCTTAAACGACAAGGAATAACAGACATTATTCTTATTGTTGGTTACCTTGGTGAGAAGATTGAGAAATATTTTGGTAATGGGTCTAGATTTGATGTTCAGATTAGATACATCAAAGAGGAAACTCCACTAGGTACAGCAGGAGCATTAGCACTTTTACCCCCAATACTAAATGGGGAGTCCTTCTTCCTAATCTTTGGAGATGTTCTCTTTGATATAGATCTTGCACGAATGGTCAAATACCACGTAGAGCGCAAAGCAAAAGCGACACTGCTAGTACACCCAAATTCCCATCCTTATGATTCCGATTTGGTTATTACGGACAAGTGCGACAGAGTTCTAGCGTTTAACAGAAAGAATAGTATACGCAGTGATTGGTACTCAAACTGTGTCAATGCAGGTTTCTATCTATTTGAAACTGATGTATGCCAACGGGTCAGTCAAGGAGTAAAGACGGACCTTGAAAAAGAATTACTTTCAAAAATGATTAACGAAGGATGTGCAGTCTATGCGTATCACTCTCCTGAATACATCAAGGATGTTGGAACAGTGGAACGAATTATTGCTGCTGAAAAAGATTTGAGATGTGGCCTAGTTGCTAGCAGGAACCTTCAGAATAAGCAAAGAGCAATTTTTCTAGACCGAGACGGCACCATCAATTTGGAAAATGGCCTAGTATATAGAGAAGACCAATTTGAGCTAGAGCCTTGTGCTACAACAGCAATTCGAGCCATTAATCAATCTGGCTATCTTGCTATTGTGACAACAAATCAGCCAGTTGTTGCACGAGGTCTGTGCTCTATAGAACAAGTGGAAAAGATTCATCAAAAGATGGAGACTTTGCTTGGCAGAGAAGCGGCATATCTAGACGCAATTGTGTTTTGTCCGCATCACCCAGACAAGGGTTTCCCCGAAGAAAATCCAGCTTATAAGATACCTTGCCATTGTAGAAAACCAGATGTGGGAATGTTGGAGAAGTGTGCAAAGAGATTCAACATAGATTTGAAAGAGTCGTGGATGATTGGTGACTCGACAGTAGATATTCAAACAGGAAAAAACGCAGGTACACATACAGCTCTTGTTCAAACTGGTGTGGCAGGAAAAGATGCAAAGTATACCGCTGTACCTGATATTGTTTGTGAGAATCTACTTTCCGCGGTTCAGATGATACTTAGTTAAATTAAGTAGGAGAAAGCATCATTCATAGAGAGGAGCAAAGAAAGTGAAAGACTATACTAATGATATCAAGGATTACTTGTCAAAAGAGACAAGCGTTATTATGACCTTGGATGTAAACTCAATAAATGCCGCACTTAATCTGTTGGAAGAGGCATTTGAACGAGGTAGCACCATTTATATATTTGGTAATGGTGGAAGTTCAGCTACTGCCAGCCACTATCAGAATGATTTTAACAAGGGCATTTCCGAGCATACGGAGAAAAAATTCAACTTTGTTTGTCTCAACGATAATGTTGCAACAATCATGGCTATAGCCAATGATATCGGATTTGAAGAAGTTTTCCGCTTTCAACTGAGAGGACACTTAAAACCTGGTGATGTTGTAATAGCAATATCTGGAAGCGGGAATTCCAAAAATGTTTTGAATGCAGTTGAATATGCCAAAGCACAGGGTAACGCAATTATTGGAATTACTGGCTACGATGGCGGAAAACTTAAGACTCTTTCCGACGTTTCTCTGCATGCACCTGTAAATAGCATGCAAATCACAGAAGACGTGCATATGATGTTTGATCATTTGATGATGAGTGTGTTCTATAAAACAATGGCTGGAATTAATCATCTGAAACACTAACTTATTCCATGTCACTTTTTTGAAAAGAAGAACCTATAATAGAATAAAAATATTATAGGGCAACTATTGTGGTTGTCCCATTCTTTAGGTATGACTGGCCTGCCCGTCATAATCGAGTAGGGCGGGCAAAACTGCTCTACTCGATTATCTTCCTTTCTATCGCAACGTCCGTTTTTGGTGCAAGTGATGATTCTTACATGAGATTTACTCCATTAACACTTGAGATTCCAACAGGTGGGGATGGTGGATACACCATAATTAAAAATGTCCCTTCATCTGGAATGTGGTATTCAGTTAATGATAATGGTGACAACTGAAAAGCGACGCTGGATGGATTTCATTGAATTTCGCCTGTAAAATTTAATATTTCTTTCTCCCATGTCTGTGGGTATTCTTTGGAATGCTTGCGACTTTTTTTATTTTTCCTACTAAAAAACCTTAAGATTTTGCTTTCCCGTGAGCTACCTGTAGGAGGTAGTTTCATGACCAACGAACAGAAAGAGAAAATCATACGCTTGCGCAGGCAAGGTCTAGGATATGCTGACATCGGACGGGAACTGGGTATTTCCAAGGATACAGTCAAGAGCTTCTGCCGAAGAAATGGTCTGATGGTTTCGGTCAGTAAACCGACCGATGATATGACCAGATGCCGGGAGTGCGGCAAGCCGTTAGTCCAGCAGAAGAAAATGAAAAAGCGAATATTCTGTTGCAAAGCCTGCCGCGAAAAGTGGTGGAAGGAACACGCAGACAGAATCAACCGCAAAGCTATATACACATTTACCTGTGCCAGCTGTGGAAAGCCGTTTTCAGCATACGGAAATAGGAATCGTAAATACTGCTCTCACAATTGTTATGTGGCGGACAGGTTTGGAGGTGCAATCGATGAGTGAGAAGCAGTTTCAGGCGGAAAAGCTCTATTACATCTCCATTTCCATCGCCAAATCCATGCTTGAAAAGGGCGTCATAGACAAGGAAGTTTTCACCATAATTGATGCAAAGCTGCTCGAAAAATATCGCCCAATTTCAGCTACATTATTATCGGGCATGCCCTTGATATAACTAGCTTTTAGAGTGATATATGGTACCAGAAAGGAAGGTGATTTTTATGGCGAAAATCAGCAGAGTCGAGCCCAAAATCAAGGTCCCCGCAAGACGGCAGAGGGTCGCAGCCTACGCCCGTGTTTCCAAGGACACGTCGCGTCTTATGCACTCGGTTTCTGCACAGATCAGTTATTACAGCAATCTGATACAAAGCAACCCCGAATGGGAGTATGCAGGTGTATATGCCGATTCTGGTATCAGCGGAACTGGCATAAAAGAGCGTGATGAATTTCAAAGGCTGATTGAAGATTGCGAGGCAGGAAAAATCGATATTATCCTTACCAAGAGCATATCCCGCTTTGCAAGGAACACGGTTGACCTTCTCTCCACAGTACGCCATTTGAAGGAAATCGGTGTGGAGGTAAGATTTGAAAAAGAACATATCAATTCTTTCTCAGGCGATGGGGAGCTGATGATGACCATCATCGCATCATTTGCACAGGAAGAGGTGCGTTCCACATCGGAGAACATCAAGTGGGGCATACGTAAAGGCTATGCCAACGGCATCGATGTGGCGAGGAATAAGAGGGTTTACGGATACCGCTACGATGGAGAGAAATACGTTATTCAAGAAGACGAGGCAGAGATTGTGCGGTACATTTTCAGGAGCATAGCGAACGGCATTGCGCCGAATATTATCATCAAAGAACTGCATGCACGTGGAGCCAAGACATGGCGTGGATACGATTTCTGTTACTGTAACCTTAACATCATCTTAAAGAACGAAATTTACATTGGAGACCGCAGGATGCAAAAGTGCTTCGTGGCCGACCCCATCAAGCACAAGAAGGTCATAAACCATGGTGAGCTGCCTCAGTATTACATTTCAAACTGCCATGAGCCGATTATTGACCATGAGACCTTTGACAAAGTTCAGGAAATTCTGAAACAGAGGGCCAGGGCGGTGCCGACCTACCCGTTCACGGGAAAAATCAAGTGCGCCATCTGTGGAAATTATTTCACACGAAAGAAATGCGAAGTTAAAGGCAAGACCTACATCCGTTGGTCTTGCTGGAGCAGAAAAGAAGCAGGAATGACCTGCTATGGTGTAAGCTTCTCTGAGGAAGAATTGGAGAAGATTGCGGCACAGTTGATGGGTATGGATGAATTTGATGGGGATGCCTTTAAGAATACTGTGAGACAGATAACTATGGATAAAAAAGGCGACCTTCGATTTCTGTTTGAGGACTGCAGCACCAAGGTATGGGAAAACCTTCACCTGTATCACCAGAGACATGAAATGACTGTCACTGACTGTTTTCAAGGTAAGATCATTTGCGCTCATTGTGGCAGCACATACCATAGAGTGATTTCTGCTGGCCGCTGGGTGTATTGGTACTGCATTGGCAAGAGGAAAAAAGGCATGGACTGTCACAGCATTAATTACACCGATTTCCAACTCAGGCGGATTTCTGCGAGTATCCTCGGAATCAAGGATTTCAAGGAGTCTGTATTTGAGCGGGAAATAGAAAAGGTTGTGGTTCTGCAAGACGGAAGCCTCGAATATCACTTTTACGAAGGGAGGACGGAAACGTGGCAAAGAATGTAACAACGATACCTGCCACAAGGAACAGATTCACAGCGAATCCGATAAACAGCAAGAAGAAGCGCCGCGTAGCTGGTTATGCTCGTGTCTCCACGGATATGGAAGATCAGCAGACAAGCTACGCAGCACAGTGTGCCTATTATACGCAGTACATCCAGAGCCGCGACGATTGGGAGTTTGTCGGGCTGTATTCTGACGAAGGCATCACGGCTTGCAACACCTTCAAGCGCGAGGGCTTCAACAGAATGATTGAAGACGCCCTGGCGGGACGCATCGACCTGATTATCACAAAGAGCGTCAGCCGTTTCGCAAGGAATACGGTGGACAGCCTCTCCACCATAAGAAAGCTGAAAGACAGCGGCTGTGAATGCTATTTTGAAAAAGAGAACATCTGGACATTTGATTCCAAGGGCGAACTTCTCATCACTATTATGTCAAGCCTTGCGCAGGAAGAGAGCCGGAGCATATCAGAGAACTGCACATGGGGCTGGCGCAAACGATGTGCGGATGGCAAGGTTACAGTTCCTTTCGGACGTTTCCTCGGCTACGACCGCGGCGAAGACGGCAACCTCGTGATTAACGAGGAGCAAGCAAAAATTGTCCGAAAAATTTATGGATACTTTTTGCAAGGACGGTCACCTTACCAGATTGCAAAACTGCTGACTGAGAAGGGCATACCAACGCCCGGAGGCAAAAAGGTCTGGGGCAAGGCTGTGGTGGCCTCCATCCTCACCAATGAGAAATACAAAGGTGATGCTCTTTTGCAAAAGGTCTACACCACGGATTTTCTTACCAAAAAGAAAAAGAAAAATGAAGGTGAGGTTCCGCAGTACTATGTGGAAGGAAACCACGAAGCAATCATCAGCCCTGCAG
>X301_European_Hare__coassemble_1030_pt1 | contig 23673 bp, 21 predicted proteins | sample X301_European_Hare__metabat2_high_PE_015 | metagenome-assembled genome bin X301_European_Hare
AAAACAAGCCAAAATTATAAGGTTCTACATGTCATTAATTGAATTTTAGTCCTTTGCAGTGGAAATTCACGTTTAAAAAAAGCTGATAATAAAGATAGATAAGTTTAAAGCAAGCAGTGTACATGAGATTGGTTAAAGCGTTTTTGTATATCGCGTCGAAATAAATACGATATAATTTAAGTACAAAAAATGTATCGTTTAAATATCATTTAACAGTGGAAACAATACTGATTTCAGTAAAAGTAGCTAGAATATTCCTGTAATTCATGGTAAATCAATATAAAAACGATACACTTATTGTTGCAAACAGATATTGTAACTAGCTGTTTCAATATGATTTAGATATAAATTGTCTTTGTGAAAATAGACGCTATACTTGAGCCTGTATAGATAACAGTTGATACAACAACACCAGCAATCAGGACGCCTAAAAGGATGAAAAGAATACTTTTCTTTTTGTCTAGGCCAAGTACCCATGCCCCAATTGTTCCAGTCCATGCACCAGTAATTGGAAGAGGGACAGCAACAAAAAGCATAAGGCCAAGTAATCCATACTTGCTAACTTTATCTCCAACCTTCACGCGAGCTCTTGCGACGGTTTTATCGAAAAACTTGCGGTATAGATTCCACTTGTATAGAAGATTATGAAGCGTATTGAAAAACAAGAAACCCAAAAGAGGAACCAAGGCGTTTGAAAGTACCCCTAACAGAAAAGAAAGCCAAAGAGGGGACCCTTTAAAGTAGGCGTAGGGGATAGCGCCTCTTAATTCTGAAATAGGAAGAATTCCAAGAAGGAGTGTCAGTAGATATGTTCTAATCATGTTAAACCTCTAAAAATGTGTAATCAAGAAAAGATGAACCATATGCCAAGTTTTGCCTTAGTGTCAATTTGCGAATGTTGCAAACTTAAGAACGTCTGAGGAGGCAAAAGTAAAGCGGGCCAAGCCCATCCTGTGTATCAGGAAGGATAATCCTTCCATGCTCTTGAGCTTCAGATAGAATCTCAAGTTCTGGGTTGATGGTCAACATATCAATCTCGATAAATTGGCCGGATCTTTTTTTAAATAACCTATCAATGACCATTTGATTTTCCATAGGACATATTGAGCATGTACTGTAAAGAATAAATCCTCCTGGTTTGACCGCATCTAGGGCAGCGCACAGCATTGAAAACTGCTGCTTTGATAGAACTTTCGGTCGGTTTGGACTCCAAAGAGAAAGATAATTTTGGTCATTGATTACATGGCGCTCCGAAGAACAGGGAGCATCTAAAAGAATGCTATCATAGACACTTTTTTCATATAAAGACCACCTTGTGCTATCATGACCTGTGACTTTTACAGTGTCTCTAAGCTTTTTAGGAAGACATGTATCAAGAACATTGATAAGTCTATTTCTTCTACTTGCAGATCTGTCATTCGAAACAAGACTTCCAGAACCATTTAGTCTTAGAGAAAGAACTAAGGTTTTTCCACCAGGAGCAGCACACATATCTAAAACAGAATTGTTTTCCGAAATCGGAAGGATAGAGGCGGCTATAATGGAAGCCTTGTCCATATAGTAGGGGGAAATCAACTTGTCTGAAAGCAAAACGGGTTTCGATTCTTGAACTAATGACTTTTTTAACGATTCCCACCTTTGCCCATAGATTTCCTTATAATAATTATCAAAGCGCTCTGGTCCGCTTGTACATTCTTTTTTTGACATTCCAATTCCGACACTAAATCTAAAATACGTACTCGATATCATCCGAAATGAATCAAGTTTGCGTTACTATTTTGAGATGTGAATTCATGACACAAGTACATGAAATAACATGTCTCCCACCACACCTTAATATGTGTTCAAATTCGGCAAGCCAAATGGCACATACGATAAACAGTAACTATGGCATCTTAACTTGAATATATTAACTAGTCCATATTGCTTGCATTTAACTTTTCATAAACTTGAATTTAGCAATTTTCAAATTTGATGATGTACACTAACTTTACACTTTGTTGTAAATTAGCCTTCATCTAAAAGTGAGTTATTACAAACCTCTTCACCAGATTACACATTGGTTAGCCACAGTCAACATGTTGAATCCTTGGTTCAGACAAGGAAAGGGACATTCAAGCTTATATCAAGACCTACAGCAAGTATTGCGACAAGTCTCACAATGAATCTTACAACAAACATTTCTGCACACTTAGCAATATAGTCCGAAAATAGACTAAATTTAATGGACTATATAAGTTGCTTAAAAAAATAAAATAGTGTGTAACGTTCAATTGTAACTTTGATTTGTCTTTTCAGAGTGTGCTTTTACTAATATACTTTATATTATAGTAGTAGTGTGCTTTTGATTGGAGATTGATAATGGAATCAAAATACATCCTTCCAGAAGAAGAGGTAGCAGATATTGCTGATTTCTTTAAGGTTTTTGGTGACCCAACTAGGTTAAAAATCCTTTTTTTGCTTGATTCTGGAGAGGCTAATGTTAATACAATTTCCTCTAATTTAGGCATATCGCCTTCTGTTGCTAGTCAGCACTTGAAACTTCTTCGTGTTTCTAGACTGGTTAGGTGGAGAAAGGACGGAAAAAACGTCATCTATTCCCTTAATGATGAACATATCTCAAAAATTCTAGCTTTGGGGACAGAGCATTACGAAGAGACTATTTGGCCTGAGCCTGAGGCTTAAGAATGAAAAGACATTGCAAGTTTACTTTTATAACAATTATTGTACTTTCTGTTTTGATGATTCTTTGCTCTTGTATGTCTTTGGCAGATGATGAGGAACCAACTAGATTCAGTCTTTCCCATGAACAATCAAGTTCCACAAATAGAGGAATGTTGTTTGGGACCGTAAATTATGGTTCAGGTTTTTACTTTCCTTCAACTAATGACATTTTGGATATATCGGTTCTTAAGACTGATGCAATAACAGGTTTGGTTACAGAAATTTCTCATCTAAGAATTAGAAACCTTTTGAAATTTCCGATTCAGTTTACACTTTGGTATGACAAGGCTGACGTAGGTGATTCTGATTCATGCTCATTAATTGTTACACTCTTAGTAGATAACGTGATTAAGTCACAGGGGATAAGTTTATTGACTAAACAGAATCAGGAATTCGATGAAGTATCAATTACATTGATTGCTGTTTGATTGGTTATTTAATTACGTAAAATGTTATTAAATGTGTAATTAAATGCAGTGACAAGTAAAAATTACAAGTTTAACACGTGACAACAGACTCCTAATGTAGAAGAAAAGCACCTCTACTATAAATATGCTACATTAATGAATAAATTATTGTGTTTTTTTGCTATTTCGGGCCCCTTAAAAATTGACGATTTTTTTAAAAATCGGTTAAATCATGTTAGAAAATTGACAAGGTTAATAAAGGAGTCGGAGAATGCGAAAGAAAAATGTTACTATCACAGATATAGCAGAAAAAACCGGATATTCAAAAACTACTGTTTCTTTTGCTTTCAACTGGCCGAATAGAATCTCCTCTTCCGCAGTTTCTAAAATTATTGAATGTGCCAAGGAGCTTGGATATCAGTCTGACAATGAGCAATTGCTAGAACCAAGTAACAGATATAAGACTATTTGCGTAATTGTTCCCGATATTAATGATGTCAAGGGCTCAACCCCAATATGGGCCAAAGCTGTGTTGGGTATATATAAAGAATGTGCTACCCAGGGTTTTATGTTTTCAATGATAGATCAGAAGAGGACAACGGACTCGTTCTTTTTGAAATATGCGGCGGTGGATGCATTCATGTTGTTGGATGATAGGATTGAGCCTGTTTTTTTTGAATTTGCTCAGAAGAGGCGAATTCCAGTGATTAGAATTAACACCTATGCGCCCGAATTGGTGGAGATTGACCTAATGCTGCAGATTGAGAAGAATGCGATTGATTGCGCTGGGATGTTGTTCGAGTTGGTTCGCAATGGGCAGGTTAGTAATGACATGTACAAGGCCTACATGTTTTTTGATAAGAACCGATAAATCTGGTAAAAACATATAAAATACTTAAGTAGACCATAGCCTCTTTTAGCATTATACTAGTTAGTATAGTGGCAGTATGTCCTTAGGGACATCGCGGTATGTAATGGTCTTGCATTTAGCAAAGGCTCCGCGGTATGCAAAAGCAAACTTGCCACATGGAGGTAAAATGGCATTTGATTTTAGAGAACCGCAAGGGCAGGGGCAAGGACCCTACCAAGGCGGTGGAAACAGAAGGGCAAAATTTAAATTTTCGCCCAAGATTTTGATACTTGTACTGTTGGTAATAGTTGTTTTTGTATCAGCGTCCACATGTTTCTTTGTAGTTGACCAGACGGAACAATCAGTTATATTACGATTTGGTAAGTATTTAAAAACAGTTGGCCCTGGTCTTCAATTTAAACTCCCACTTGGAATCGACAAAAACTACAACGTTGAAACTCAAACCGTTCAGACCATGTCATTTGGCTATAGGTCCACGTCAAGTGGCAACCTGTCAGGTTCGCCAACACAGTACAACTACTCCAAGTACATGGACGAATCCACTATGCTTACTGGGGATTTGAACATCGTCGATATACAATGGATTGTCCAGTATCGGATTGAGGACCCCAGAAAGTGGCTATTTACTGTGAACAACCCAAACATAACCATCAGCGATTTGTCCCGTTCCGTTATAAACCAACTAGTTGGCGACCTTCCGATTCTGAGCATCATGACTAGCGAGCGTACATCGATGGAAGTTGAGGCTCAGGACAAACTCCAAGAGGCACTAGATTCCTATGACATGGGGGTTCGAATTGTCACTGTAAAACTTCAAGACATTGTTCCTCCTGCTGGTGATGTTCAGGACGCCTTTGAAGATGTCAACAAGGCCATTCAAGACATGAACAAATACATAAACGAGGGCAAAGAGAACTACAACCGTGTTATACCTGCTGCCGAAGGTGAGGCAAATAAGATAATTCAAGAAGCACAAGGTTATGCCTCTGAACGAGTTAACTCTGCTACTGGTGATGTAGCTAGATTTAAGAGCGTTCTAGAAGAGTACGAAAAAAGCCCAGATATTACAGCGCAGAGACTTTACCTAGAATCCATGGAAAAGGTCCTTGCCGGTGGAGACAATCTTACGTTGGTTGATAAAAATTTAGAAAATTTCCTTCCGATTATGAATTTAAACAAGGAGGCCAACTGATATGAAAAAAACACTGATTGCAATTGCAGTTATTATAGTCCTTCTTGTAGGAATTATCTTAATCGGTCCCTTCTACATCATACCAGAGGGAGAACAAACTGTTGTAACCCGATTTGGTGCAATAATTAAGGTGGAAACTGAGCCAGGTCTGCATTTCAAGATGCCATTTGTCGATACAGTGGTTAGGTATTCGTCTAAGATCCTTTCTTGGGACGGGGATGCTCAGCGAATTCCAACTAAGGAAAATCAGTTCATATATGTTGATCCAACAAGCAGATGGCGCATTAGCAACCCTCAGAAGTTCTATGAAACAGTCAAAACTGTAGATAATGCCCAGCTTAGATTGGACGACATTTTGGACTCGACTGTCAGGACTGTCATTTCTGAAAATTACTTAAATGAGGCTGTTCGAAACACTAACCGCATTAATGACATGACAGTGGTTGAAGAGGTTTCAAGTATCGACGATCTTGAGGCAGCAGAAAGACTTAGGTCCTTAACCGTCTCTACTACCCAGCAGGAATCGATTAAAATCGGTAGGCAGGGATTATCTGACAAGATGCTGGAGCTCGCAAGTGCCTACACCGAAGAGTATGGCATTACACTAATCGACGTTGTAATTCGCCAGATTCGCTACTCTGATGACCTTACCGAAAGTGTCTACCAGCGCATGATTAAAGAGCGAAACCAGATTGCTGAGGCTTACCGCTCCTATGGTCGTGGGCAACTTGCTCAGTGGGAAGGAAAAACCACCAGCGAGGAAATGTCAATTCTCTCTGACGCAAACGCCAAGGCCGAGCAAATCAAGGGTGTTGCAGATGCTGAGGCCACAAGGATTTACGCCGAAGCTTACGAGCAAGACCCCGAGTTCTTCGAACTCTGGCGAACTCTAGAATCATACAATCAGACATTGCCTAACATGAACAAAGTTCTTTCTACAGACATTGCCTACTTCGACCTTCTTTACAACAAGTAATCTGCACTTGTTGACCAATTCCGCGCAAGGGCCTTTGAATATCAACTTCAAGGGCCCTTGGTTTTTTGGGATAAACCTAGAGAGCAAAAAATACTTCAAACAGGACTATTATGCGGTTTACTGTACTAAGAGCACACCTAACTACATCTAACTTTGTTTATGCAGGCAAAAACTGCAGTAAATGTTATCTAGTTATTGTGGTTTGCTACATATTTGGGATGGAAATTTGGGTAGGGGGACGTTGAAAAAAATGGGTTACTTCTATATTATTAACGCGCTATGAAAAAAAGACTTATTACCAGTGCGCTTCCATATGTAAATAACATCCCACACCTTGGGAATTTGACTCAGGTGCTATCGGCTGATGTGTTCGCTAGATTTTGTCGCCTTAGAGGGTATGAAACATTGTACGTCTGCGGAACTGACGAGTACGGGACTGCAACTGAAACTAGGGCTGCAAAGGAGGGGGTTACACCTCAGGAGCTTTGTGACCATTATCATGCCATACATAGAGATATCTATAAGTGGTTTAACATTAGCTTTGACTATTTTGGGCGAACGTCAACGCCGAAGCAGACCGAAATTGTACAGGCTATTTTCAAAAAGTGCGATGAAAATGGCTACATTACGGAAAAGGAAACTGAGCAACTTTACTGCCCAAAGTGCGAACGATTTCTTGCCGACCGCTTTGTAGAGGGTACTTGCCCACACTGCGGAAGTCCCGATGCAAGAGGGGACCAGTGCGACGCATGCCAGACACTTTTGGACCCGACGGACCTAATCAACCCTAGGTGCATGGTCTGCGGCACAACGCCTGTACTTCGAAAAACCAAACACTTGTATCTAGATATCCCAAAAATCCTTCCAAAGTTGGAAAGCTGGATTGACAAAACATCAGAAAGCGGCTTCTGGGCCAAGAACGCCATTCAGGTCACCAAAAGCTGGCTCCGCAATGGACTCCGCGAACGCTGCATCACTCGTGACCTAAAATGGGGCATCCCCGTCCCAAAACCAGGCTACGAAAACAAAGTCTTCTATGTCTGGTTTGACGCACCAATCGGGTATGTCTCAATCTCCGCAAACTACACCGACGATTGGCAACGCTGGTGGTTCCAGCCCGAGACCACTGAGTTGTTCCAGTTTATAGGAAAAGACAATATTCCTTTCCACACGGTTGTTTTCCCAGCAACAGAGCTTGCAACTGGCCAAAACTGGACTATGTTACACCATATGAGTTCTACCGAGTACCTTAATTATGAGGGTGGTAAGTTTTCTAAGAGCAATGGTATAGGCGTTTTTGGTAATGATGTACAGGAAACAGGAATTCCAGCAGATGTCTGGCGATTCTATATGTACTACAACCGACCAGAGAATGCTGACTTTACTTTTACTTGGAAGGACTTGCAGGAAAAAGTCAATAAAGAACTTATTGGAAACCTTTCAAACCTTGTTAACCGCACACTAACTTTTGTTAAGCGCTTCTATGATGGGAACTTAGGTGATGGTCCTGTTGATGAGGCTATGCTTTCACAAATTAAGGACAAGGAGTCCAAGATAACAGAGATGCTTGAAAGAGCTGACGAGCGTGACGCTATTCGAACTATTTTCGAGCTTTCGGATATTGGCAATCGTGCCTTCCAAAACTCTGAGCCATGGAAGCTTAGGACAAGCGACCCTGAAAGGGCCAAGGTTATTCTTAGGACCCTTGTTGGTATGATTCGCGACCTGGGTATAATGGTTCAACCCTTTATGCCTGAAACTTCTGAAACAATTTTGGGATTTTTGGGACAGGATTCTGTTAAGTGGGCAGATTTGTCTGATTACACCAAGCCGCTTAAAGTAGGGGAGTTAAAGCTTCTATTTACTAAGCTTGAAGATTCAATGATTGATGCTCTTCGCATCCGCTACAGCGGATCACAGCAGGAGAGGGAGGAGAGAAAGATGGAAGAAAACAAGACCACTACTTGCGCAACCGACAAGGCAGCAGAGAAGGCGGCAAAGAAAGAGGCGGCTAGATCTGCACTTCTTGCGGCTCAGCAGGCAGAAGCAAGCAAATCGATAGCTGAAAAGTTTGCTGATAAGGTGATGCTCACAGTTAGTAAAATTGTAAACATTCAGCGCCACCCCAATGGGGATATGCTTTATATACTTAACTTAGACACTGGTGCAGCAGAGCAGAGGACAATAGTCTCGTCCATAGTGCCATTTTATAAGGAAGAGGACCTGTTGGGACGTAACATTGTGTTGGTGGATAACCTCAAGCCGGCGAATTTCAGAGGCGTGAAGAGTAATGGGATGCTGTTGGCTGCCCAGGACCCGAATGCGCCAGTGCATACGACGTGCGAGGTGTTGTTTGCGGACGATATGCCAGCGGGGACGCACCTAATTCCAGAGGGACTGAGCAACCCAGCGCAGTTGACGTACGTGAAGCCAGACCACTTTTTTGCGATGCCACTTTATGTTAAGGACGGTGTTTTGATGGTCGATGGGCGCAAGGTCATTGGGCCAGAGGGGCAGGTTGTTAAATCGAAAGGCTATCTTGATGGACCAGTTGGTTGACGGCGGTCTTGAAGGCATCCCCGCGGTCGTGTTCGGTTCCGAAGGACTCGAAGGCCATGGCACCGGGCGAGAGTAGGACGACCTGCATGATGTTTGATTCTTGATTAAGTTTAGAGGAGGCTACCAAAATGGCCTCCTCCATTTTTTCGTATGGCCCATGGTACATTATTTCGTTTTCTTCCAACATTGGCATTAATTTTTCTCTTGTGAATGACCCATCCAATAGGTACACGCTTGCTGCTGTTTTAAGTGCTTTTAGCATTGGCTGTGGGTCTTGAGACCCATCAGAGCCGCCGCAGATTAGGTGGACTAGCAGGCTTTCAAAGTTTTCCATCGTAAAGTTTACCGCTGCGGGCATTATGGACGAGCTGTCATTGATAAACATTGTGCACCCAGTTCTAGCAACAAGTTCGTTTCTATGAGGTATACCCTTGTAGCTTTTTAACGCTTTGTTAATTTGACCTGTGCTAAACCCTAGGGTTTTTAACACTGCAAATGATGGCTGCATTCTTTCTGAAAGCGACTTTGACATTGTCTTTGATGTGCTTTCTATTGTGGTTATTTTTTTCGCTTTCTTCGACGCACGCTTATTTATTTTTTCCTTAACTTCTTGTGGGCAAATGATATAATCTGAATGTATATTATATTCCCCCGTAACAAGTATGTCCGCATTTGCTTCATTTGCCGAGTTTGCCTGGTCTGTGGGGTTTGTAGAGTCATTTTGACTGAAAATCGATGTAATTACCGATGCCTTAACTTGAGGGACCTTCCCGTTCATAAAGGTGTATGTGTCACGTGCTAACCATGTTGAAAGTTCAATAACTATGTATTCTGGTATATCCCCTTCATTCCACCGCCTGACTTCTGAAAAGGCCGAGTTCCCCATGTTCCCAAACATATGGGCCTTACATCCAAGTTTATTTAGGGCATGGCAAATGGCGCTTGCTGTTGTACTTTTGTTACTTGAACCAGTGACGCATATTATTTTAATGTTTTTTACTTCTGGTCTTGTTGATATAAACGATATGTCATTCTCTACTTTTTTTGCATAGTGGAGAAATTCGTTATTACTCCTTATCGATGGTGCCTTAATTACTACATCTGCCCACTGGAAATCCTCTGTCATGTGTCCACCACAGTGAATCACTGCACCTTTTCTTTCCAAATAGTCTATTGAGCCACCAAGTGTTTCTCTACTTCTTATATCTGTAATCCTGATTTCATCACCGCGCTCTAAAAAGTACCTAGCGCAGTCGAATCCTCCTCCGTGTAAACCATAGCCAAAAATCAGTATTTTCATGTTTCTCCTCACTGCGTGAACAAACAAGAGGTAGAATAATTACATCTTTTTTAAGATTATTTATGTTTTATTATAGGCATATTTCGTTTAGTGAAATTTACTATTTCAGTAGCATTTATTGCCATAATTCTACTGCCCCCGCTTCTCTTGTCTCACGCTATACTTCGCGCTAACAACTTATTTCTACATGTGCTACTCAATTCCTGTTTTAGTCGACACATTAGGTTTTACACTACTACAAAATCATTTCTTTTCCAAAAATAGAAAAAAATGATGAAGATCTCTTTTTTACATGACTTTTCGAACAACTTGGGGAAGGATAAGAAAAGGGGAGGGGAAGGGGAAGTTGAGTGGGGGAAAAGATATAAGAGGAAATGTGGGGCAGGTATTGACTCAGAGTGTGGTTTAGAGTATACCATGCTTGGCTCTTAGAAGTGCTAGTAAAACGCGATAAATGAACAGAGGGGTTGCGCTTCTTCTTTCTTTCGAGCTAGGTGTAAGATGTCAACAGAATTGCTTTCTCTTGCCGTTGCAATGGCGGTTGGTTTACTCATGACTCGTATATTTAAGGTTCTTCATTTGAACTTTCCTGATGTTACGGCTTTTTTGATTGCAGGGCTATTGGTTGGGCCATACTGCCTTGGGCGGATTGGTGTACCGGGTCTTGGGTTTAATAGCTTTGAGGATGTTAACTCGCTGGAAATTATTTCGACTGTGGCTTTGGGATTCATTGCATTCTCAATTGGAAATGAGTTTAAGTTGTCTCAGTTGAAGGGTACGGGAAAGCAGGCAGCTGTTGTTGGCGTAGTGCAGGCAGTTGCGGCAATGATTTGCGTTGATATTGTGCTTATTGTTGTTACACTGTTTACTGACTCAAATACATTTAATCTTTCTGGGGCAATTACGTTGGGGGCAATTGCGACAGCAACTGCTCCGGCTGCTACATTGATGGTAGTAAAGCAGTATAAGGCACATGGAAAGGTGACGGACATTCTGCTTCCTGTGGTTGCTTTGGACGATGCCGTTGGCCTTGTCGCGTTTGCTGTTTCGTTTGGTATTGCCGAGGCCTTGATTTCTAGCTCGGTAAATATTTTTGCAATAATAATTAATCCACTACTGGAGATTGTGTTTTCACTAGTTTTGGGCGCGGTGATGGGATTTGTTTTGACAAAACTTGAAGCGTTGTTCTACTCGAATAGCAACAGACTTGCCATGTCGTTGGCCTTTGTGTTTATGACAATTGCACTTGCGCAGCTTAAGTTTACAATTGGTCCAGTTACTGTGGCATTTTCCTCGCTTCTAGTTTGTATGATGCTTGGCACAGTTTTCTGTAATCTATGCCCTCGTTCTGGAGATATTATGAAGTCAGTGGACAAGTGGACAGGGCCGCTGTTTTGCCTGTTTTTCGTAATTAGTGGCGCGGATTTGGATATTTCGGTGTTCGGGAAGCCGATTGTTGTGCTGATTGGGGTTCTGTACGTGCTGGCTAGGTCTGTTGGGAAGTATTTCGGGGCGCGCGAGAGTTGCAAGTCGGTGCATTGTGACCCAATGGTTTCTAAGTATTTGGGGTATGCACTACTGCCTCAGGCGGGAGTTGCACTTGGAATGTCAGTGCAGGCGCAGGTATTGGGCACGTATGAGGGGCGGCTGATTCGGAGCATTGTCCTTTTTGGTGTGCTTATTTATGAGCTTGCAGGCCCGATGATTACGAAGTGGGCGTTGACGAAGAGTGGAGATATTGAGGAAAAATCCAAGGACAAGACCACTCACGAGCGCTTTAACACGCCAAAGGACCATAGGCGAGTGGAGCATGCGTAAGTAGGGCGCTTGCTTTCCGAAGTTTAAATTTTTCCCAAAATTCATTCATTACTTGTTCCTCAACCGCAAATCTTTGGCTATACTTTTGCAAAATGGCTAGGGGTGCTTACACAGGGTACACCACTAAGTGAAACAGCACTAAGTGAAATGCCACTAAGCATAACTAATAAAGCTAAAACATATATAAAAAACCACAACAGGAGGCTCCATGAGTATCATTATTCCACAAGGCTACAAGCCAACTTTGGACAAAAGACTGACAGAAAGAGCAATTAAGTTTGTCAAAGACACATTCGAAAGAGAACTCTCCAGCGAGCTAAAACTTTCCAGAGTCACATCCCCACTCTTTGTAAAAGCCAACAGCGGTATCAACGATGACCTAAACGGCGTCGAGCGACCTGTTAGATTCAACGTCGGAAACATGAATGAAACTGGCATGGAAATTGTCCAAAGTCTTGCCAAGTGGAAGCGCATGGCACTAGCCGACCATGGTTTTCTTCCCGGTACCGGACTTTACACCGACATGAACGCCATACGCCCTGACGATGACATTGACAACATTCACTCAATCTACGTCGATCAATGGGACTGGGAACGCGTTATGTTTGACGGGGAGCGAAATCTCGATTTTCTCAAAACAATAGTCTGCGGCATCTATGAGGCCATAAAAAGAACGGCCTTTCTTGTCTCCGAAAACTATCCAACCTGCACTCAAACCCTCCCCGACCACATCACGTTTATCCACTCCGAGCAAGCCCGCGCCCTATACCCCGACCTAACTCCCGCCCAACGCGAGCGCGAACTGGCCCGCAAATACGGAGCCATCTTCATCATTGGCATCGGCATGCCACTCTCCGACGGCGTCTTTCACGGCGGTCGCGCCCCCGACTATGACGACTGGTCCACTCCGAATAGCGACGGCTTTCTTGGCCTAAATGGCGACATCATTGTTTGGGACACCGTCCGCTCCGACTCCCTGGAACTCTCCAGCATGGGCATCCGCGTCTCACCCGAATCTCTTCTTCGCCAACTTCAAATCCGAGGTCTTCAGCAACGTTCAACCTTATATTGGCACACCAGACTTTTAGCTGGCGATTTCCCCCAGACTATCGGCGGCGGCATAGGCCAAAGCCGCCTTTGTATGTTCCTGCTCAAAAAAGCCCACATCGGCGAGGTCCAAGCCTCTGTCTGGCCCGACTCTGACCGCTCAGCCGCCCTTGCTGCTGGCATCCCCCTCATGTAGCGCCACTTCCAATTCCTTTCGCCATTAAAAGCAAGCAGTGTGCCCACCCTTAGCACAATTTGCTTGCTTTTTTCTTTTCCCCTCCTTAACTCCACCCTTTTTGTCTTTAAAAAGGCATTTATGGCAAAACCATGCGCCCTCAAGATAGTCTCTGCCACCTGTGTTTTACACTTTTTGTTCAAATCTTAACAAAAAGTGATAAAAGTTATCACTTATTGTATTTTAAATTACATTTTGTGTAAAACTTAGGAGCAGAGGGGTGTCTATCTTGCTATCTTGGGCTGACTCTTTCCTTTGTGTTTTACACTTTTTGTTCAAACCTTAACAAAAAGTGATAAAAATTATCACTTTTTGTGTTTTAAATTATATTTTGTGTAAAACCCACGCTTGGGAGGTCCCTTCTTCTGCTGGGCACGATGGTTTTTGCCACTTGGGTTTTACACTTTTTGTTCAAATCTTAACAAAAAGTGATAAAAATTATCACTTTTTGTGTTTTAAATTACATTTGGTGTAAAACTTTGCTGCATCATGGATTATGTGGTGTATCAGTGCTTGATTGATGGGGCAGTGGGGCATGAAAAACCCCTCCGAGGGGGAGGGGCTTTAAGTTTGGTGGTATCGCTGAGGTTAGAAGACGACAACGACCTCGCCATTGGGGTATTTGGAGGAGACCCAGGAGCGGACCTCGTCGCTCTGAAGGGCTTTGACAAGGGCCTGGATGGCAGGGTTGTTTTCGTTGCCCTCTTTGACGGCGATGACGTTGACGTATGGGCTGTCGGCGCCTTCGACTAGGAGGCCATCGGTGGAAGCGGAGAGGCCAGCGGGGAGGGCGTAGTTGCCGTTGATGACAGCGGCATCGACGTCATCGAGGATGCGTGGGAGAGATGCGGCTTCAATTTCCTGGAAGACGATGTCTTTGGGGTTGTCGACGACGTTGATTGGGGTTGCCTCAAGGTTGTTGGGGTCATCAAGGGTGATTAAGCCAGCGCTGGCGAGGAGTAGGAGGGCGCGTCCTTCATTAGTTGGATCGTTGGGGACGGCAATTGTTGCGCCAGTGGGGAGGTCGGCGAGGGCCGAGTATTTTTTGGAGTAGAGGGCGAGGGGCTCGATGTGGATGCCGCCAGCGTTTACGAGGTGGAAGCCTCTTTCAGCGTTGAATGATTGAAGGTAAGGGATGTGCTGGAAGAAGTTGGCGTCAATTTCGCCACTTTCAACGGCCTCGTTCGGAGTGACATAGTCAGTGAATTCCTGAACAACAAGTGTAATACCCTGAGCTGCTAGGTCGTCAACGACCAAATTGAGCATTTCAGCGTGGGGCTCTGGTGTTGCACCAACTGTGATAGTTGTTGCAGAATTTGTTGCGGAAGTTGTTGCTTCCTTTGATCCACTTGCGAAGATTGCAAAAGCGGAAACAAGGACCAATGCAAGAACAATAAGTTTTTTCATAATTTATCTCCTAAAAAATGGATTTCATAGTTTGCACACGGTTCGTGTGGTTTGGTTTTAAACTTTATTTGTAAACTGTGCGAAGTGCATGTGCGGTGCATGATTAAAAAATGCAGTTGCGTGCGCTATGTACAGTTTTGATGTGATATTCCTTTGCAGGAAAACAGGTTACAAAAATATAAACGGATTGTGATAAAAGAATAGTATTATGCCCGTGAGGGCATGCACATGGAGAAAGACATCATCATGAAAACTGGTCTAGAAATTGTTGCCATTATGACTTCCTCCTGAAAAATAAGTTGCTTTACTGTACACAGAAACAAATAAAAATGCAACGGTTTTCGGGAAAAAATGTTGCATTTTTTAAAATATTTTTTTGTGTTGGATGTAATTTCTTTTATTGTATGAATTTATTTTCTTTATTGCAAACGAGCTTGAAAGATTGAGATGTTTCTATGACTGTAAATCGAGCAAAAGAGTAAGGCAAATGATCTTTGGCTGATGTTTCTTGAGGGGGTAGGAAAGATGGTTTTTGTTGAAAGTGTGGAGTGTCTAGGTGAAGGGTATGGCTTGCTTGGGCCCAGGGACTTGTGTGAAGTGGTTGGAGCCTGCCAAAAGAATTTAAAATGATGATGCTGTCTTTTGGTAAAGGACTATTAGGACAATCTATGGATGCAAATTATAGAGGAATTTGAGTAACTTTTCTGACGGTCATTGGCTAAGGGTTCATCACTGGATTTTGAAACAGGGTTGTTAAAGTGTAATCAAGCTTAGAATATAGTCGGCAAAAATAGGCAAAAATGCCGTTTTATCTAAAAATGGACGAGGTTTTGGCTAATATGGAAGGTACGGAGTAAGTTAGCGCTTTTTTATCATGGAGGTGCTGATTCTGTTGCCGATAAATTGGATAAGCTCTACAAGGATTAGAATGACGATGACGGCGATGAACATGACCATGGGGCGGAAACGCTGGTAGCCATAGCGAATTGCAAGGTCACCAAGGCCGCCGCCACCTACGGCACCAGCCATTGCACTGTAGCCTATTAGGTTGATGATTGTAAGCGTTAGGCCAGAGATGAGGGAGGGAAGGGACTCGGGAAGAAGGACTTTAAAAACAATTTGGGAGTTTGTGGAGCCCATAATGCGGGCGGCTTGGATTACGCCGCGGTCAACTTCTTTGAGTGAAGTTTCGACAAGGCGAGCTACAAAGGGGGCGGCAGCTATGGAAAGCGGGACGATGGTGGCTTTTGTTCCGATGGCTGTTCCGATTATGAGGCGCGAGAGGGGGAATAGAACGATGATTAGGATTATGAAGGGAAATGAGCGGAGGACGTTGACGATTTTGCTGAGAATAACGTTAAGAACTGGGATTGGACGAAGGCCTCCTTGCTCTTCATTGGATGTAATGCAGAGTAAGATGCCGATGGGAAGGCCTAAAATGACGGAGAAGATGGTTGAAAAGAAGACCATGTCTAGGGTTTGCATGGTGCTTTGCCAAATAAGTTTCCACATTGCTGGTGTCATGCCTGACCCTCCTGATATTCAACTTTAACGCCTTTTTCTTGAATGGCAGTTATGGCGGATTTGACTGCGTCGGGACTACCGGTTATGTCGCAGACCATGGTGCCTATTTTGGTGTCGCCAACTTTTTGGATGCCTGCGCCTATGATGTTGAAGACAACATCAAACTGGCGGATAATATCGGAAATAACTGGGGTTTCGACTTTATCATTCTTAAAACGCAGAGTGTAGTGGGCTGGGAGGTCGGACCAGATGACTACGCCATCTTCGCGGATGTTGCGAGTGTTAGTGGTGAGGTGCAACATGAATTCTTTGGTAACCTTGGATTTTGGGTTAGCAAAGATTTCCTGGACAGTGCCTGTTTCAACAACTCTGCCGTCGGATAGGACAGCTACGTTGTCGCATGCGTCACGAACGACTTCCATCTGGTGGGTAATCATGACAACTGTTAGGTTCATTTTTTTCTGTATGTCTTTTATTAGGCTTAATATTTGCTGGGTCGTCTTTGGATCCAAGGCGCTAGTGGCCTCGTCACAGAAGAGGATGTCGGGTTTGCATGCCAGGGCCCGAGCGATGGCGATGCGCTGTTTTTGGCCGCCAGAGAGAGTAGAGATGGGGGCGTTGGCTTTGTCGGAGAGGCCGACGAGTGCAAGAAGCTCGGTGACTCGGTTGCGGATTTGGTTTTTGGGGAAGTGGTTGATTTCCATGGGGTAGGCGATGTTTTGGCCTGCAGTGCGCGAGGAGAAGAGGTTGAAGTTTTGAAAGATCATTCCGAGATGCCTGCGAGCTTGGATGACTTGCTTTTCGGGTAGAGTGTCGACTCTTTGGCCATCGTAGTAGACCTGACCGCTGTCAGGTTTTTCGAGAAGGCTGATTAGGCGGACGAGGGTACTTTTGCCTGCGCCAGATAGTCCAATGATTCCGAAGATTTGGTTGGAGGGGATGGACAGACTGACTCCGTTGACAGCGTGGACTGTGTCATAGGTTCGTACAAGGTTTTTTAGTTCAATTTGCACGGCGGTCTCCGTTTGAGGTTTTATTTTGCAGCAATCTTGCTGTGTTTTGTAGTGTTTTCGCTATGAAGCGGTTGCCTTGTGGCGGTTTTGAAAGTAGGCTATTCAAGCTTCGCAGAAGTTATGCAGAAGTTTTGAGAAAACAAAGGCTCCAGCGTTTGTGTTATCTGCGGTATTTGCAGGCTTTGCTGGACCGAATGCGCAAAGTTGTGATGCACAACTGTGGTTGCAGATATGAGTGTGCTTTTTAATTAAATCTTGTAAAATTGCACTTTCGTCAATTTTGCAGGATGTCAAAGCTAACTAACCCTCTTTAGTTTATTCTGCTTGTTTTTGCAATGTCGACAACAAGGCTTTCATTTTCACTGATAGCTTTAGTTTCTGCGAAATTTGAATACTTCATACCATCATCGGCTAATATTAAACAAATTTCGCTGTGACTAACAAGTGTCTATACCATAAAAAGTGGACTTCAATAGAAACTTGCTTTTTAAAGATTTCAAAATTCTTTTTTGTATTAGAGATAGTTTTGATACCACATTGAAAAAGAAGCTGTTTTTGGAAACTGTTCTTAATGGACTGTACTGAGGGTAGCCATAGGTAGGTGGCGCAGTTAATTGAAATCGATAGATTTTAGTGACGCAGTTTGAAATTGAGTGAATTCTACTTATGAGCAAAAAGACTACAGCTTTTAATTGTAACACGGCTTTTCCAATTGTGCATAGCAAAATTTTCATTTTTTTTATGCATTATTATTGCATAAAAATACCAAATGGTTGTATTATTGCGCAAAACTAGAGTCCGTATCTGCTATTAATGAATGATAGTGGAAAAAATGCACAAAAACGCAAAGTAGAGTAGTAGGGCAAGTAAAGCGAAAATCTATGGTGAAATGGTGCGGTAGAAAGATGCTAGTAGCGTAAATATTATATTATTTAGCTTTTCAGAAGTTAAAAATTTATAGGGAGAAAAAAATGAAGAAAGCTTTGACAATTGCTCTTGTCCTTGCAGCTATCATTGCTACCCCAGTATTTGCTGGTGGTTCAAGCGAAGGTACTTCAAGTGCAGATTCACAACCAATTATTGTTGCATTCATTGGAAACACAACAGGTGACTACGCCCAGTACGGCGTCCCAGTTCGCAACGCAATCGCAATGTTCTTTGATCAGCTCAACGCAGCTGGCGGAATTAATGGAAAGACCGTCACTTTGCTCGAGTATGATGACAAAGGCGACGAGACAGAGGCTATCAACGCCTACAACCTAGCAAAGGCCAATGGCGCAACCGCAATTCTTGGTTCAGTTCTTTCTGCTCCTTCAATTGCTTTGTCAGACGCAACTTATGATGACAACATGCCTCAGGTGTCCGCATCGGCTACTAACCCAAAACTCACCGTTATGGACCCAGATGATCCCAACTCTGAAGTCAAGACCAACGTCTTCCGCTCATGCTTCCTTGATCCATTCCAGGGTGAAAAGATGGCTCAGTATGCCTCACAAAAATACGGCGCCAAGACAATTGCTATCTTCTATGAAAATGGCTCAGACTATTCCGAGGCCATTGTTCAGGGTCTTGAAAGTCAGATTGACGAGTGCGGTTTGACCGTTGTCGCCAAAGAGGCTTTCGCAACAGGTGATGTTGACTACAAGGCTCAGATGACAAATATTGCAGCAGCTAATCCAGACGTTGTTGTTATGCCAATTTACTATGGCGAGGCTGGCCGCGCAATTACAGCTCTTCGCGCTGCAGGCTGCACAGCAAAAGTTATTGGTGGTGATGGATTCGGTTCCGTTGTTAACTACGCAAGTGCTGCTGACCTTGAGGGCACAATCTACATGTCTGGTTATGCACCTGGAACTCCATCGGTTGCTAAGTTCGAGTCCGATTACAAGGCAACTTATGGAGAGGATGTTCCTAACATGTTCGCTCCTCTTGCTTGGGATGCTTCACTTCTTGTTACAGAAGGACTTAAGGCTGCAGAGGCTCAGGGACTTGTTGCTGGAACACCAGAGTACAAGCAGGCAGTTATTGATGCAATCAAAGGTTTGAACGCTCTTGAAGGCATCACTGGTTCCTACACGTTCAACGAGACAAACGACCCAATCAAGTCAGTTGCAATCATCAAGATTACTGATGGTGCAGAGTCGTTCGACGAATTCTTCTAAAAACTACCTAAACCCGTAGTTCTGAAGGTCAATCAAACCTTACTCAAGCGGGTTGCCCTATTAGTAGGGCTGGTTCATGGAAGGGGTAGCATAGCGCATAACTTGTGCTAAGTTGCCAAGTAAAAGAGGGTGCAGGGGTGACTTGCGCCCTCTTAATGTTATAATATACAGAAACACTTTTTACTGGGGGATTCTGCAGGCATGACATTTTCTTTGCTGATAGCACAGCTGATTAACGGACTACAAACCGGCTCCGTGTATGCCCTTGTGGCACTGGGGTACAGCATGGTCTATGGAATCATCAAGCTACTTAATTTTGCCCATGGGGACATCATCATGGTCGGAGCCTACATGCTCTATTACGCAATAGCAACTTTTGCACTGCCACCATTTGTGGCAATAATACTTGCAGTTGCTACAAGCACAATTTTAGGAGTGTTAGTAGAAAAGGTAGCTTACACACCTCTTAGAAGCGCACCTAGGCTTTCACTATTAATTACAGCAATAGGAGTATCATTTCTGCTAGAAAACGGGGCGCAGTTACTCTTTGGTGCAGACCAAAAAAGTATGAACCCACTTATTGTCGGCAACATAAAGTTAGGAAGCATCAATATAAGCTATGTTGCCTTGGTGACAATAGTTGTGTCGGTGGTATTAATGGGGCTGTTGACCTTTGTAGTAAACAAAACAAAGATAGGAAAAGCCATGAGGGCCGTGTCAGAGGACATGGGTGCGGCTCAGTTGATGGGTATTAGCCTAAATAAAACAATAAGCATGACATTTGCAATAGGTAGTGCCCTTGCAGGAGTTGGATCGGTACTTTACCTTTGTGCATATACACAGGCAAGCCCGACAATGGGCTCGATGTTGGGTATTAAGGCCTTCGTAGCTGCCGTATTGGGAGGAATTGGGTCGATTCCAGGTGCGATGATTGGCGGATTTACGATTGGCATACTTGAGGCGCTGGTTGCTGCCGTTGGATTTTCGATGTGGAAGGATGCGGCGGTGTTTTTGGTGCTGATTATTGTCCTTCTCTTTAAGCCGACAGGATTTTTGGGCGTGAAGATTCAAGAAAAGGTTTGACGGAGGCGCGATTATGAAACAGATTAAACTTAAAACCCCTGTTCGGTACATAATAAACATAGTCCTCACCGCATGCCTTTTAGCCGCTCTTACAGCCTTTATTTCTGGAGCGGGAATGAAAGGGGAGTACTATCGCGGAATTATAATCACTATTGGAATTAATATAATTCTGGCCACTAGTTTGAATATCGTCTGCGGATACTTGGGCCAGCTACCACTTGGCCATGCCGGTTTTATGGCAGTCGGAGCCTACGCTGGAGCCATTTTCATGAAAAGCACACCTGTAGCTCAACTGCTACGCGCAGGAAATAACTTCGCAGTAGTTCCATATATTATTGTAGCCGTTATTATTTCCGCCGTCATTGCAGGAATCTTCGGCCTGATTATCGGTATCCCTGCACTGAGGTTAAAGGGCGACTACCTAGCCATCATCACCTTGGGCTTTGGTGAGATAATAAGAATCTTATTAACCAATATCGACTCAGTTTTAGGTTTCAAATTCACTTATGGGGCATCTGGACTTGCTCGAATCCCAAAATTCACAAGCCTTAACGTTATCTTCATCTTTACTGTAATCTGCCTCTTCTTAATTCACGTTTTCATGAAAAGTCGCCACGGTCGCGCTGTCCTCTCAATTCGTGATAACGAAATTGCGGCCGAATCCGTCGGAATCAACACGACATTCTACAAAACTCTGGCATTCGTCTTCTCCGCCATGTTGGCCGGCGTGGCAGGCTGCCTCTACGCGGGCTACATCGGGTCCCTTTACCCCGCTACTTTCAAATTCATGAAATCAATCGAGATCCTTGTCATGGTTGTTTTGGGCGGGATGGGCTCTATGCTGGGCTCGATAATATCAGCCATAGTTCTAACGGCACTGCCTGAAGTTCTTAGGTCATTTAGCGATTACCGAATGGTAGTCTATTCTTTGGCCTTGGTTCTTATGATGATTTTTAGACCCAAAGGACTTCTTGGATCCTATGACTTCTCTATGGGGAATACCATTGAGAAAATCCTGAACTGGCGCCCACACAAGAAGGAGGCAAAAAAATGAGTAACGTCCTTAAATGCGAGCACCTAAGGGTGGTTTTCGGCGGCCTTGCCGCTGTAAGTGACTTTAACATTGAAGTTAATGAAAACCAAATTGTCGGCCTAATTGGCCCAAACGGAGCAGGGAAGACCACTGTCTTTAACCTCCTAACTGGCGTCTATGTCCCAACAAGTGGGGTCATTACCCTGTGTGACAAAGACCTTGCTGGCATGAGTACGATTGCTCGTAACCACCAAGGCATAGCCAGAACTTTCCAGAACATCAGACTTTTTAAGGACATGAGTGTTTTGGACAACGTTCTGAACAGTCTAAACAGTCGGATGCACTACAACGTCCTAGAGGCCATGCTAAGACTTCCTAGGTACTGGAAGGAAGAGAAGGAAGCTAAAAAGCAGGCTTTGGAACTACTTCACGTATTTAATATGGAAGACATGGCATATGAAAATGCGGGCAATCTGCCATACGGCTCTCAGAGAAGGCTAGAGATTGTACGTGCCCTTGCCACCAATCCAAAGCTCCTGCTTTTGGACGAGCCCGCCGCTGGCATGAACCCTGCAGAAACAGAAAATCTTATGGAAACAATCGGCAAGATCCGCGACCAGTTCCATATTGCCATCCTTCTAATAGAGCATGACATGAGCCTTGTTATGGGAATTTGCGAGCAAATTACCGTTCTAAACTTTGGTGAAGTTATTGCCCAGGGAACTCCTGCTGAAATTCAAAGCAACCCAGTTGTCATTGAAGCTTATCTTGGAAAAAAGAGGGACTGATATGAATACAATACTTTCAGTCAAAGACATAAACGTTTACTACGGAGCAATTCACGCAATCAAGGGCATTAGTTTTGATGTCAATGAAGGCGAAATTGTCACTCTTATCGGCGCCAATGGAGCTGGAAAGTCCACTACACTGAACACCATCAGCGGTCTTCTTCGCTCTAAAACTGGAGAAATAAATTTTCAAGGAAGTTCTATCTCAAAGACCTCGCCCAACAAGATTGTTGAGAAAGGCCTTGTTATGATTCCCGAGGGGCGGCGCATTTTCCTAGGCCTGACGGTGGAGGAGAATTTGGAGATGGGTGCGTATACGCGGCCGCGTTCAGAGTTAAAATCAAGCATGGAAGAGGTTTACGATTTGTTCCCGCGCCTTAAAGAGCGGCGGACTCAAATTGGCGGGACCCTTTCTGGTGGCGAACAGCAGATGCTAGCCATGGGGCGTGCGTTGATGGCAAAGCCCAAGCTGATTATGCTGGACGAGCCCTCCATGGGCCTTGCGCCTCTTTTGGTCGACCTGATTTTCGAAATTATCGCAGACCTTCATAAGGCTGGATCCACCATCCTTTTGGTCGAGCAGAATGCTCAGGCCGCTTTGTCTATCGCCGACCGCGCCTATGTACTAGAAACTGGCAAAATCGTCAAAACTGGCCAGGGTAGCGAACTGATTAATGACCCATCTATCAAAAAAGCCTACCTTGGTGCGTAAATTGTGATACAATGACAATTGGAGGTTCCAAATGATTATTGCTGAACGAATGAAAAAAAATCCCGCCACTGCTAGCCCAAACATGAGCATCTCTGACGCCAGTGCCAAAATGAAGGCCGAAAAAGTTCACCGCCTACCCGTCCTTGATGACCAAAAGCATCTTGTTGGTGTCATCTCCGAAAAGGCCATACTCTTAGCCGCCCCATCGCCGGCCTCGACACTCAGCAAATATGAGATGAGTGACCTGCTTTATCGTCTAAAAGTCAAAGACATCATGATTCGCAACCCACTGACCATCACCCCTGACACTACCATCGAAGAAGCCGTCAAACTCATGGTCGAAAACGACCTATCCTGTCTTCCTGTCATGGACAACGACTACCTTTGTGGCATCGTCTCAAAGAGCGACCTTTTCAAAATCCTACTCGAAATGCTTGGCGACAAGCACCCCGGCATCAGGGTCGAGGCCCTTGTTGACGACAAGTTAGGCGTAGTTGCCTCCCTTTCTGACCAATTCACCGCCGCTGGCATCAACATCATATCTCTTGGCACCCTAGACGGCCCCACTGCTCAAACCCGTGTCCTTGCTCTAAAACTCGAAAACGCTACCGAATCCCAAGTCCGTCAGATTATGTCCCCCATCTCCAAGAGCCTAGATATCCGCCTAGTCTAAATCACCGCTTAGAAGCATATCCCCCTAGAGTTGGAAAAATGTCGATTCCAGAAAAGTAATAACACTAAGCATTCAAAACCTTGCCTAAATCTTCAAATAATGAATTGGCATAATCCTGTTCTATAGAAAACTCTTCTATTTCGTTGATA
>X301_European_Hare__coassemble_1032_pt1 | contig 23554 bp, 19 predicted proteins | sample X301_European_Hare__metabat2_high_PE_015 | metagenome-assembled genome bin X301_European_Hare
TGAGCCAGTAGACGATGTCCCATCTGAACTTACTCCAGTTGAACAACCAGAAGAATCTGTTTCCGAAGCTGAAAGCGATGAATATGCCGCAGAAGAAGAAACTGAAAACGTGGCCCCTTCTGAAGAAACATCAGAGCCTGAGACAGATTTTGAAGATAACATCCCATTTGGTATAGACGAAGTTGAAGACGCTTACGAAGATGAGTCAGTAGACGAAGTCCCATTTGAACCTACTCCAATTGAACAACCAGAAAAACCCATTTCTGAATCTGCGGTAGAAGAAGACGAAACCAACCAACTGCCAAGTCTTTTCGATGAAGATTTAGCAGAGGAAGATGAAGCAACAACAGAAACTGAAGATGAGGCCTCCTCAGAGGAAACTTCCGAACCCGAGCCAGATTTTGAAGAAGACATTTCATTCGATAATTATGACAAAATTGAAGATGCCTACGAAGATGAGCCAGTAGACGAAGTCCAATCTGAACTTACTCCAGTTGAACAAACAGAAGAACCCATTTCTGAATCTGCGGTAGAAGAAGACGAAACCGACCAACTGCCAAGTCTTTTCGATGAAGATTTAGCAGAGGAAGATGAAACAACAACAGAAACTGAAGATGAGGCCTCCTCAGAGGAAACTTACGAACCCGAAGCAGATTTTGAGGAAGACATTTCATTCGATAATTATGACGAAATTGAAGATGCCTACGAAGATGAGCCAGTAGACGAGGTTCCACCTGAACCTACTTCATTTGAGCAACCAGAAGAATCTGTTCCTGAATCTGAAAGCGAAAAAGATGAAGTAGCAGAAGAAACCGAAGACGAGAATTCCCAAGGAGGAACTTTCGAACCAGAGGCGGATTTTGAAGAAGACATTCCATTTGGCATAGATGACAAAGTTGAAGATGCCTACGAAGATGAGCCAGTAGATGAGGTTCCATCTGAACCTACTTCACTAGACGGAACTCAGGCTAAGGCTGAACAACTAGAAAATACGCAAATCGAAACCCCACAACCTGAAAGCACTGAAGAGAAAACAGAATTAAAAGAAAATCCTGTTGATACTGCCACCATGCCAAAGGCGGGGAATGCGGCGGGAAATGAAGCTGATTTAACGCAAGAGCCGAACAGCTTCAATGAAAATGACGAAACTGCAGACCAATCTGCCGAGGATAACTTGCAAGAATCAACACTAGAACCAGATATTAAAGAAACAACATATTTTGACCAAGTAGGAACATCGCCAGAGGACTCGCCGAAGGCAGATGCGGAGGCAGATTTCGACGCCGAAAGCGCCTTCGATGAAGACGACGAGATTGAGGACGCCGACGACGAGGCCTCTGGGGTTAGCGTGGTGGACGACACGTACGAATTCGGGTTACCCGACGATGACGAATTGGACGACGACCCCTATGCGGCGCCTTTCCAACCTGCACCAGACGCGGATGCCGACGACCCATACGAAGACGCCGCCGACGACTCGGACGAAGATGCGGGACAGGACATGAGCACCGACGACATTGATGCCGACATTGATGCCGACATTGATGACGACATTGACGAGGCAATTTTGGACAACTCAGCCGACGTGGACGTTGTATCCGCCGAAGCCGACGTGGCCCCCACATCAGACACACCCCAAAACCCCGCGATCTCCGCTGCCGCCTCCGCCGTCGCAGCCTACATCGCTCGCCTAGAATCACAGGGCCACGACTACCTAGACGAAACCCACTCCTCCGACTTCATCTCGGACCCCACGGACACCTCACCCTACCCCTACGACTCGCTCTTCACCATGCCAAAGTCCGAGGTCCTTGTCCCCTCCTCCCCAGCCCCAACTTCTGAAGTTAAGACCCCCGAGGTTGAAGCGCCTAAGGCTCCGGAAGTCACTGCTGAGCCAGAGCCTGCGGCAGAGCCAGAGGCAGAGACATCGGCTGAAGTTGCCGAATCAGCAACGCCGGAAACCACTACTGAGCCAGAGCCTGCGGCTGAGCCAGAAGCAGAGATTCCAGCTGAGGTTGCCGAATCAGAACCGGAAACCACTACTGAGCCAGAGCCTGCGGCAGAGCCAGAGGCAGAAATGCCAGCTGAAGCTGCCGAATCAGAACCGGAAGCCACTACTGAGCCAGAGGCCACGGCAGAACCAGAGGCAGAGACGCCGGCTGAGGCTGCCGAATCAGTAGAACCGGAAGCCACTACTGAGCCAGAGCCTGCGGCAGAACCAGAGGCAGAGATGCCAGTTGAGGCTACCGAACTAGAACCGGAAACCACTGCTGAGCAAGAACCTGAGATTGCCACAACCCCTGAAGTTAAGGTCCCCGAGGTTGAAGCGCCTAAGGCGCCGGAGGCAATGACTGAGCCAAAGGCAGAAACGCCAGCTGAGGCTGCCGAATCAGCAGAGTCGGAAGCCACGGCTGAGTCAGAAGCGGAGCCAGAGGCAGAGATGCCAGCTGAAGCTACCGAATCAGCAGAGCCGGAAGCCACTACTGAGCCAGAGGCCATGACAGAACCAGAGGCAGAGACGCCGGCTGAGGCTGCCGAATTAGCAGAATCGGAGGCCACGATTGAGCCAGAGCCTGCGGCTGAGCCAAAGGCAGAAACGCCGGCTGAGGCTGCCGAATTAGCAGAATCGGAGGCCACGATTGAGCCAGAGCCTGCGGCTGAGCCAAAGGCAGAAACGCCGGCTGAGGCTGCCGAATCAGCAGAGTCGGAAGCCACGGCTGAGTCAGAAGCGGAGCCAGAGGTTGAGATTCAGGGTGGGAAATTTCCACTACTTGATCAGATATTAAAATTTTCTCCCTCAAGGAATAATCCAATAACTCAGTACCTAACTGGCTGTGGTTTTGAAAACCAAAAAGAAATAGTACGAGTCATCGAACTCGCCCGGAAATCGTGGATGATTGATGGGAATGATAAGATGTTCACAATTCCCGATACGTGTATTTCGGTGGCGGTGTTTTCGGAAACGCAGGACCCGATGATGACGATTCAGCGGCGCGAGAATATTGGGGCGGTGATGTATGTGGCCCAGAAGGATACGTGGAATTCGTTGGAGTTGAGTTATGACTCGACGGGAGTATTGGTGAAAGCGGATTTCAATCGGGTAACTAGGTCGAGTTTTTCGTTTTGGGAGTGGAAGATTGTCGAAAAAATCGGCAATAAAATTCTTGCAAGGCGTGGCAAATGAGATATAAGGCCGTTTTTTTCGACCTAGATGGCACGTTGATGGACACATCAGATGGGGTGTTTGCTGGCGGTGTTTATGCGATGCGTGAACAGGGCCAGGTGATTTCTGATTCAGCTAACTGGGATGTGTTTATTGGGCCTCCGCTTGGAGATTGTTTTCGCTTAACTTTTGGAATTACTGATGATGATTTGATTAAGCGGCTTTGTCAGTCGTATCATGATTTTTATGAAAAAGAAGGGCAGTTTCGCGCTAAGTTTTACCCTGGTATTTTGGATGTAGTTGGTGAACTTAAAAAGCGCGGCTATATTTTGGGTATTGCCTCTATGAAAAATCAGGATATGGTTCAGTCTATGTGCCACCACTTTGGGGTTGATTGTTTCTTCACTGAGCAAGTTGGCATTGATTTGGTTGGCACTATGACTAAGGCGGATCTTCTTTCTGCTGCTTTTAAGCACCTACACCTATCTGCAAAGGATTGTGTTTTAATTGGGGATACTGAACTTGATGTTCAGGGTGCCATGGGTGCTGGTTGCGATTGTATCCGAGTTAACTGGGGTTTTGGTTTTAAATCTGGCACTCCTGGCACTATCAGCCACCCTTCTGAGATTTTGGCTTTAGTATGAGTTTTGCCTGACTGTAGTTGTGTCCAGTGCATTTCTACACGACGAAAGCGTGGGTGAAACCCACGTAAATGGTTTCTATGGAACAAAAGCGGGGGTGAAACCCACGTAAATGATTTCTATGGAACAAAAGCGTGGGTGAAACCCACGTAAATGATTTCTATGGAACAAAAGCGGGGGTGAAACCCACGTTAATGTTTTTCTACAGAGCAAAATACTACTTTACTTTTCAGGTGATGTATTACTGAGGGGATATAAAATGGCAAGCTATTTGCAACTTGACTACCTAGATTCCCCTGAAATTGCGATTTTCAAAATTTAGAGGAGAAAACATGCCAAGGGGGCTAAATGAGGCAGTCGACTTTGCATAAACTTGGTAAATTAATAGCGGTGGGAGGTGTAGGCTTTCAAGCCCTCGCGAAGGCAGGTGCAGGCACGAGAGAGGTCTGTGGTGTTTAAGACATAGGCGATGCGCACTTGGTCTCGGCCTAGGTCCTTGGATTCGTAGAAACCTTCGGCAGGGGCGAGCATAATGGTCTCGGAATTGTAGTTGAAGTCACGGAGCATGAAAATGGAGAAGTCTTCGGCGTCTTCGACGGGGAGGCGTGCGATTAGGTAGAAGGCGCCGTTGGGGCGAGCACAGTGGACGCCGGGGATGGAGTGAAGGGCGTCGACGATGAAGTTGCGGCGGTGTTCGTATTCGGCCTTGACGGTGGTTAGGTATGAGGGCGGGGCGGAGAAGGCGGCCAAGGCGGCGTATTGCTCGACGGTTGGGGAGCAAAGTCTTGCCTGGCTTAGTTTTAGGGTTTCGCGGATGACGTTGTGGTTGCGAGAGATTAATGCTCCGACGCGGGCGCCGCACATGGAGAAGCGTTTGGATACGCTGTCGATGCAGATGACGCGGTCGGCGTAGGCGGTGTATTTGAGGATGCTAGTAAATGTCATGCCGTCGTAGCAAAATTCGCGATAAACCTCGTCGACGATGAGGAAGATGTCGTGGTCCAGACAAATTTTGAGGATGGTTTCGAGCTCTTTGGGACTGTAGATGTGGCCAGTGGGGTTGTTGGGGCTGTTGAGGAGAATCGCGCGAGTTTTACTGGTGATTTTTTCCTCGATTGTGGAGAGAGGGGGAAGGGCGAAGTTGTCCTCTAAAAGGCTTGTGACTGAAACGATGCTGACGTTGGCCATACGAGCGAACGAATGGACGTTGGTGTAGTATGGTTCTGGAACAATTACCTCGTCGCCTGGGTCGCATAAAGTCATTAGAGCAAACAAAATGGCCTCTGACCCTCCGGTCGTAATTAACACATCGTCCGTGCAAATGTTCACACCCACACCATCTTTATAATACTTGACAATGGCCTGCCTAAGGGCGAGGTCCCCGTCACTTTCCCCATAGGCTATGATATCATTAGGGTAGTCATGTATGGCATCTATTGCCTGTTGCGGGGTCTTGATGTCAGGCTGGCCGATGTTTAGGTGATAAACTTTAATCCCCTTCTCTTTTGCCATCCTAGCATATGGCGATAGTCGCCTAATTGGGGAGGCTTGAAAACCGCGGATTCTGTTGGATATTTCCATGTTGCCGCTCCTGTATTAAGTGGTTGCCTGTGTGGTGTTTTCGTGGGCAGCAGTCTGGTCAGTGGGCTGAGTTGTAACGGCTTTTTTGGCGGCGGCAGCATTTTGCACATCATCGACAAGGCGCTGCACTATTTTGCGGTTGTCCAAGAGGGGGCTGATGGCGCGGCCATGGTGCAGACGGTTGATGGTGCGGGCAAAAAGCTCGCTGGCATCGGTTTGAATAAACCATTTTTTGGAGAGAAGGTCATCGGTATGGAACACTGCGTTTGTACCGATGATGTAGTCAAAGACGCCTTCTTTGTGGGCACTATCAAAGGTATCTATTGCAGTTCCGTTAAAAAATGGTAGGCTGACGATACAAATTATTTTTTTGGCGCCCAAGGATCGGAGGTGACGCATGGCAATTAGCATGGTTCCGCCAGAGGCTAGCATGTCATCGGCCATGATGACAGTTTTGTCTTTAACATCTCCAAGTAGGTTGATGCTCTTGATGTTAGTGTTCTTTGCGCCTGTGGTTACAATGGAGTAATCCCTTTCTTTGTAAAGCATCGCAAGTGGGCGATGTAAAATTTGAGCATAGAATTTGTTTCTTGAAACGGCGCCAACGTCTGGAGAAACAACGGTTATATCTGGGTCTGAGATGTCAATGATTTTCTTAAGTTCTACAAGGAACTGATAGGAGGCGTGTAGGTTCTCAAGGTGAAGTTTCCTAAAGCAATTCTCGATTTCCTTGCTGTGTATATCTAGCGTAATGATTCGGTCGACGCCCAAACCTTCGCACATTTGGCCGAAAATGGAGGCAGTAAGGGCCTCGCGCGAGCTTTTTTTGTGTTGGCGGGAGTATGGGTAGGTGGGGAGGACCAGTGTGACGCTTTCCGCGCCGGCCAAATTCAGGGCGTTGACGATGGTGAAGAGCATCATGATGTGGTCGTTGACCGAGAAGCTGACTGGTTGGTCGCATCCGTTGATTTTCATGGGGACGCTATTTGTTACGTCGTAGATGATGTAAATGCGAATTCCGCGGACGGGTTCTTGAATTTCAGCTTTGACCTCTCCATTGAGGAAGCGGGTGTACTTGACGGGGATGTCAAAGTTGGGGCAGATGTATTCTGTTGGGCATTTTCCAGATGGTATTTTTTTGTTTCCAAGGTCGTCGATAAATGTGGCCTGTCGTAGGATTTCGTCCTCTGTCATGTCGTACCTGTAGGCCAAATTTTTGGAGAGTTTTTTAAAGCGCTCGATATAAAGGCTTCGAAGGTGAGTTACGACCTTACCAGAAAGGTACTCTGACCCTGGTCCGGTAATGATTCCCAACTTGTGTGGTTTAACAATGCTCATACGGCACCCCCTTGGTAACGTAGCTTACTAATTTCAGGCAGCGATACCTTAAATTTCACCATGTTTTAACGTCAGACTTAGTTGCAAATCTTAGTTAACAATCTTGCAACTAGATTTTGAAATAGACTTAGTTTTCTCGTTAGGCGACTAGCTATCAAGCTATCAAGCTATCAAGCTATCTTGATGGCTAGGTGGGTTTATCCTTTTCCTTAAGGTCCCCACCCTTGGGCTCATTATATTGAAAATACGCAAAAATATGCAACTCAGATATCATTGGAAAGTTATGGAAAAGTAAAAAAGTTTAGTAAGTTTTAGTAAATATTAGTAAATGTTAGTAGATTGCCAGTACTTGATTTGGAATTGGTTTGTGGAAAAATGTGTAGGCTTGGATACCTATGTGGTAGAGTCTAGAGGGGCTGATGTATTGGGCTTTCCGAAGGTTGAACCGCTGGTAACTGTGATGTACCAGTCATCGGAAGTGTTTGTATCAATGCCATTTAACCAGCGACTGATTGAGCGAGTCGCGGTAGATGATGTGGCGTCAACTGCTTCAGCGGACCATGCTCCGGCAGAAAGAACCCAGCGGGCACGTTCTTCTGCTGACTTGGTGCCAAATCCGCCATGGCTACTACTGAAGTTCGAGTAGACCAAGGCGTCAATGATTCTAGCGCCGTGCGATGGCGTGTCGCACAGTACTATCACGCCGTTATTTGACGACGGGTTGTCCGAGCCGTGCGCACAAATGTTTACCACGTGTGGACTGGATGGAAGGTCCTCTGGCAGGGATTCAGTCCACCAAACCACAACCAAATCATCAGTAGACACGTCTATGTCCCCAAAAATCAACTTCGCGTCGTAATCATCTGGAATCCCGCAATAAATGGCCATACCGTTTAAATTGCCATCGGTCAGGACACGAAGTTCCGTCCTATCTGGGCTTTTCGCCGAGCCCTTTGTCGTCACCTCATTTATTAGGATCTCTGGAACTCTAGGATTAAGCCCCCATACTGAGACAGTAAAACCGCAAGTGTTTCCAGAGTAATCTTTTACTCGCCCCTGGATGTTGGACATTTTCCCTGGTGGCAAGTCAGATGATAGTTCGACATACACCGAACGCCCATCGGAACGGGCTCGATGTGGCTGAAAGGACGAGCCAAACACCTTAACTGGCTCGCTAAATTCCAATCGGATTACGTCACTAGATTCGGATGTTACAGAGACCAAAATGGGCGCCTTATCATCTAGGCCAGAGAAAAAGTTAACAGCCTCTGATACATCAACATCTTGCGAGCATCCTATCAAAAGCGACACAACTGAAAGTAAAATCACAGCCAAGGAAAGGGCAATCATAGCTACCTTGATTATAGTCGCTTTAGTAAATTTGGGCTTTTTAAGTATGCTAGCTATTTTGCCATGCTTAGCCGCGGCAACTTGAGTTGGGGCTGAATCCAGTTTGGGCACTGTGGCATCCGTAGTTGGAGTTTGGTTTTTAATAATAGTTTCTTTGTTGGTTTCTTTATTCATTCTGGCCTCCACCCCTATATACAACCAAATTGTCGTTTTCCTTAGATTTTTTTCCAAAGATTTTTTTTCATGGCTCAGAAGATAAAAAAATGGAGGTGCTAAAGAGACTCTTTGGCACCTCCGAAAAGAGGAAAATAGTTAAAGGCTGCTAAATTTCGTTATGCGATATGCAACTTTGAGTATTCATAGGACTGACGAATTAGGCTTTTTACCTCTGCGTCAATGTCCGATGTGGACTTTATACTTATATGGTAAACATAGGAGTGTAAGCCGGGAGCAGTTTCAATGACCTTATCGATTTTAGCGCTTGCTAATTTTTTTCTGTTAGTTACAGCAAGAGTGAAGAGAACAGAGGACTCGGCATCTTGGGGAAGGGAGATGTAGGCGAAACCGGCGGCGGTCCGAAATGCGAGCAATGAGCCCTGAATGGAGATGACTGCGTCTGGGCAGATGTCATTGATGTATTGCTTCAGGCAATCGAATGCCTGTATTGTGTTAAGATTACTTCCAAGGAAGCTTGCAGCTTTGTCTTCACCAACCATAAATTCCTCCTTTATATATTGGTCCTTTTGTTCACAAAACCAAGTAAAGAAAATGCATATTCATTGTTCTTTCTTGACCTTTGATGATTTGATTATAAATTCGGTGTTTTGATTTGTCAAGTGCTTATTCTGTAAGGAATTACAAAAAATTTCAGTTGTATATAAGTTATATAAGTATGGTGGTATAATTGTAAAAAATTATGCAAATTTATTTATATTTTCATAGGTTTTTTGTCTATTTTTATTTAAGTGATTTTTGGCAATTTTAGGTGGTTATAAGCGCTCAGTGTTGATGTGACACTACGCAAAAAAAAATTTTTTTAGATTTGGAGAGAAGTGTGAGTTGGGATTTGGGTTGAGGTGTTGTTATTCTCAGCTTCTAGGAAAGTTTTTGAAATGTTTCTGTACTAACGGCAACTTAGTTTTTGTGTAATTGATTATGGATAGTCACTTTCATAAACATGGTGAAATGATAAGTGAATGAAAGTAGCCTAAAGTAGTTATGTAGGTGTTCTCAAGTTCGGGGTTCAAGGTTATTATTAGATTGTATTTGACATATGCTGAATATTTGTTGTTGAATGATGCCATAATGATTGCCATTCTGACAATTAATAGTTAAGTTAAAATAGTTAATTGGCTATTTGAAATACTGATGGCCAAGACAATTATGTGGAGGATAAAATGAGCGAAGTTATTATTAATGGTTCGAATTTCGAAACCGAGGTTCTCAACAGTGAAACACCAGTTTTGGTTGATTTCTGGGCAACTTGGTGTGGACCTTGTAGAATGATTGCTCCGATTATTGAGCAGTTAGCAACAAAACTTTCTGGCAAGGTTAAGGTTGCTAAGATTGATGTTGATCAGTGCCCAGAAATTGCTGAGGCATTTAATGTCAGTAGCATCCCTACCCTAATAATATTTAAGAATGGTCAGCCAGTAGCTCAAAGGGTCGGTGGAGCTAGCATGCCTGTAATTGAGGCATTTATTAACGATAACGTCTGATACGATTTTAACTAATCTCGAATAATTGGCGATTTGGTTTGCCGAAAGGCTGAATAAATCGCCATTTTTTATTTCTCCTTTCGTTTTTTCATTCATTTAATTTATTCACAACTCTATTGGAAAGTCTGATGTATTAAATCGTGATTGTTGTTTGTCTCGACGCTGCACCTAAAAATCAGGTTACAAGGCGCTAATTTTGAAAAAACATTGGGAAACTGTGTCTTTGTAGCAATAGGTTCAATGGCTCACTGTGGGGTGGCATCTGATCAATTTGTTGCGATTTGTTGCAAAATAGGGAGAAAAGGGGTCAAAAGTTAGGTTGGAAAAAAATTTTAAAAAATTTTTGGAAAAAAATCGAAGGTTTTAGACAGTTTGGTTGTAAATGGGCTGTGAAAGGGTTGAACCAAACGGAACAAGACACCTGAGTTCAGGTGTGCCGAACGTCGCCCCAAAAACAAGGAGTTGTATATGAACAACCTCAACACAGTCCTTATTGAAGGACAACTTACCAGAGACCCTGATGTCGTGCCGGCACCAGCGCAGTCGCAGTCATGCAGGTTGGCTATTGCCAACAATAGGTACTACCTGAACAAGACGGGGGATTGGGTCCAGGATCCTTCGTATTTTTCTGTGTATGTGTACGGGGCAGTGGCCTCGGCCTGTATTCGTTATTTGAAGAAGGGCCGCGGAGTGAGAGTCGTGGGGCGACTGAAGCAGTTTTCGTGGACGGATAACGGGATTCGGAGGGAGAAGATTTGCATCATGGCCGAGCACATCGAGTTCCAGCCGGCGAGGAAGACTGAACAGCCGGTAGTCGATACAAGTCCGGCGCCAGGTGAGATGACCACGAAGTCTGACATGCGAGACATTATGCCGCCAGATTCAGAGGACCAGGTCGAGCAGACTCAGGATGTGATGGCGACTCAGGAGACGGAGGAGATTGAGACTACTGGGCCTTCTGATTTGGATAGTTCGGAGGAATCAGGTGAACCTGGAGAGATTACCGAAGACGATGATTCCTCGTCGTTTTAGGGACTAGGGACCAGAGCTTTGGGGTGCTCAGTGTCTAGTGGGGCTTACTGGGGAATTGGAACCAAGGGCTCTACGGGTGTCTGGTGTTTTAGATTGGATTTCGAACCACATGGTTCATTTGATTAATTCAATCCACCCATGCTCATGCTGACTTAACTTCAATTCGTGAGCATGGGTGCTAAAAAGTATTTTTTTCTTGCCCATACCTTGTCCCTGCATTCGCCTGTGCCATGCAGGGACAGCTTTGTTTATTGCAAGTAAGATAGCCATTTTACCTAAGCTACCTAAGCAATTCTACCTTAAGCGCATTTTCAGATACATCGAAACTTGATTGTTGTTTGACATATAAACTATCTCAACATCAATTCAATAGCGTGCCCCCTGCAAGCAAACATAATACATCGTCTTCATACCACATGCCTTGAATACGTAAGCCACTTGTGTGTAAAATTCATAGCATAAAGACGCCTTTGAGAAGGGACTAAGAAATGCCTTAATGGCTTAGACCAGGGCGCAATACAATAAAAATTACGACAAAACAGGGAGATTACTATGAACCTATCAGTTCTTTCAGTTGGAGGATCAATAATCGCACCAGATAAGGTAAATACACAGTTTCTTTCAGAATTTCTAACTAAAATCAAAGATTACCTTACAGACAATCAGGACACAAAATTAATTTTTGTCTGCGGAGGCGGAGCTCCAGCTAGAGCATACCAACAGGCTTATAGAGCAGTTATTACTGACGTAGCAAAGCAAAACTCAAATGCACAGGACTGGATTGGGATTCGGGCTACGCACATGAACGCAGAGTTAGTAAAAGCAATACTAGGAGACCTTTGCACAGATAGCATAGTTACCAATCCAACAGCAGAGGATATAAAATTCTCAGGAAGGGTTCTAGTAGCTGGCGGATGGAAGCCTGGCTTTTCAACAGATACTGATGCAGTATATCTAGCAATAAGGTTTGGCGCAAAACAAGTAATTAACCTATCGAATATTGCAAAGGTATATACAGATGATCCAAGAAAAAATCCAGATGCAAAGCCAATAGACCAAATAAGTTGGGAGGACTTTAGAAAAATGGTCGGAGATGACTGGGTACCAGGCAAAAACGCTCCATTTGACCCAATAGCCTCTAAAATGGCTCAAGAGTCAGACATCAAAGTCATCTGCGCTGATGGAAGAAATATTGAAAACACTCTTGCCATCCTAGAAGGGAGCAAATTCCAAGGCACAGTCATCGGGTAAGTAAATTTCATTCGTAAACACTAATGGCACCCCCACTAAAAATCGCATGCAAACGCTAATTGCTCTACAATCGCAAGGCCAAAGTTTGCCACAACAGGAAATACCATGGATGTAATAATTATCTCTGCAACCGCAATACTGCCTCTTATGGCCTTCATGGCCCTAGGTTATTTTTTTCAAAAAAAGAACTTCATGGACCAGCACACTGCAAAGCAACTGAATGTCATAGTATTTAAGTTCCTACTACCTGTGATGTGCGGGGAAACAATTTACAAGGCCAACCTTCATGAGGAAGTTAGCATGCTGCCCGTGATAATTGTAGCGGTCAGCATTTTGGTAGTCTTCAGTGTAGCATGGTTTTTTACCACACGATTTGTCAAAGATAAGACACAAATACCCGTTATTGTCCAAGGCATCTACAAGGCTAACTACGCAATACTAGGAATTCCAATTGCACAAAGCATTTGCGGTAGCCAAAACTTAGGAATCGTCTCCCTAATAACAGTCATTTTGGTCCCACTGAATAATGGCCTTTCCGCATTCATTTTCGAAAAATACACCGGAAAGGCCACATCCGGCCCAAAACTCATTCTGAACATCCTCAAAAACCCATTGGTTCTAGGTAGTCTAATCGGGTTGGCGCTGAACGTGTCTGGCATAAAAATCCCAACGTGGATTATGACAGGCATCGTCGCCAAAATCAGCGCCATCACCACTCCCCTATCTATGATTGCCTTGGGTGCCTCATTCGAGTTTTCCTACATAAAAAAATACCGCGTTCCGCTATTTTGGACCATCGTCGGTAAACTTGTCTTAGCCCCGTTAATTATTATCCCCGCATCAATCGCCCTTGGAGTCCGAGGCGCTGGTTTGGTCGGGGTCATAATTTACGCCGCAGCACCCAACGCCGTCAACTCGTATAGCACCGCGGTCGCCATGGGTGGTGATTCGGACCTTGCAAACGAGATTGTTGTCATGTCCTCCATCATCAGCATGTTTACAATGTTCATTACATTTGTAATCGTAGGCTCAACTGTCGGCTTTTAGTTAGTTCACATTTTTGATTTAAGAATTTCAAACGCAGTCTGCCACTTGCCGCATATCTCATCTGGTTTAAAGTAAATAGCAATCTCCCTGGCAGCGCTCTCTGGCCCATCGGAGCCATGAATTACGTTAAAACTCATCTCAGGCGAGAAATCCCCTCTGATTGTTCCAACCTCAGCGTTCGCTGGATTGGTCTTGCCCATAATCTGACGCATACCTGAAATTGCGCCCTCGCCCTCTACAACCATAGCCACAATCGGAGCACTTGTGATGAACTTCACAAGATTTGGATAAAATGGCTTACCAACATGTTCAGCATAGTGCTCAGCTGCTTGTTTGTCAGAAACCTGTAGCATCTTAAGAGCAACAATCTTGTAGCCCTTCTCCTCAATCCTTCCAATGATTTTACCAATCAAGCCACGCCGAACAGCATCTGGCTTAATCGCAATAAAAGTTCTTTCTGTCATAGCGCAATAATACTATAACTTCACGCACTTTTAAAGATACCATTTTAAATATATAATCTAGGCATGAAGACAGCTCTGTTTCTATTCAACCCACATGCAGGCAAAGGCAAGATAGGGACAAAACTAGCATCAATAACAGACACCCTAACCAAAGCCGGCTTTTTAGTCACAACCTACCCCACTCAGGCTCCAAACGATGCCACAGAAAAAATTTCACAGTGGGGCAGATTCTACGACCGCGTCATAGTCGCTGGCGGGGATGGCATGCTCCATGAGGCAGTCAATGGCATCATGTCACTGATTAAGACCAATCCCTGTTTAACAAACCCCTCCCACGAAATCTCGGCTACTAAAAAAGACTCTCCCGCCCTTGCCTACATCCCCTCTGGCACAGTAAACGACTTCGCAGTCTCCCACAAAATCCCTAAAAATATCGACGCTGCAGTTAAGCTATCAGCTACAGGAACCATCCACATCACAGACATTGGCTCCCTAATCGGTCAAAACACCACCCAAGCTACCACTGAAAAATCTAACACCATCTCCCAGTACTTCTCCTACGTCGCCGCCTTCGGAGCCATCACCGACATTACCTATACAACTGACCAGGAATCCAAAAACATCTTTGGCTTTCTTGCTTACCTAGCAAGCGCCACTAAATATATCAACCTCAAACTCCTCCTAGGTGCTTGCCGCCACATGGTCATCCAAACCGATACCCAAACCATAGAGGACGATTTCCTTCTAGGATACATCTGCAACAGCAAAACAATCGGTAGCTTCAAACAACTTGTCCCCAAGGGCGCCGACCTAAACGATGGCCTATTTGAGGCACTATTTATCAAAAAACCACATACAATCGCCAATCTAAGCCACGTTTTGAACCTTCTTCTAAACGGCAACACGGACATCCCTGAAATTGTCACTCTAAAATCCAGCCACTACACTATCACAACTTCAGAACCAACCGAGTGGAACCTAGATGGCGAGGATGCCGGCCTTTATAACCTCGTCTCAATTCAGGCCCACCACCAGGCCCTCCCAATAATCCTCCCATGAACAAACTACTTGGCCATTTTCTCACCATCACAAAACACCGCCACCTTGTCATGGTCGCTTGCTTCAAAGCCGGTATCCCTTGGCGCGGTCTAGTCCACGACCTATCCAAATACTCCCCCACCGAGTTTATCCCTGGTGTCCGCTACTACACCGGCACCCACAGTCCCACCGCCGACGAGCGCCTCCAAATCGGCTACTCAACCGCTTGGATGCACCACAAAGGCCGCAACCGCCACCACTTCGAATACTGGACCGACTTCTCACCCACCCTCAAAAAAAACATCCCCGTCCCCATGCCACTACAATTTCTGGTCGAGATGTTTTGCGACCGTCTTGCCGCCTGTAAAGTCTATCAGAAATCAGATTACACCGACAAAAGCGCCCTAGACTACTACCTAAGCCGCAAGTCCACAGAAGACATGCACCCTCAGACCGCCCAAATCCTTGAGCATCTGCTACGCATGCTCGCTGAAAAAGGAGAGAAGGAAACCTTCCGCTACATCCGCACCACCCTCCTCAACCACCGACACTAAAGACACATACTCTTTACTATTTACAGCAAGTCTGCCACATACGTCCTGTTTGGCCAACTCTGCATAAACTAGTAAATCGGCTATGAATAGTAACTGTAAATAGTATCTAAGTCCCTAAACCCAGCGAAACCATCACTTCAATGCATTCTTTATTTTGAACTGTGCAACTAAATGCCCCTTATTTCGTGGATTGCTGCCAATAACTTGGGGATGGGAAATAGAAAACAAAGCAAAAAAAGAAAAAGGAACTTGAGTCGACGACCTTCAGTTCCCTTCTCGGTTTCCTAGCCTGACAGGCAATCAGAAACCAGTTTTTTCTTGTGTATAACGAGTAACCTTATTGTAGCACAAAAAATAAAGATGTGGAATAAAAAATAAAAATTTATGTTAGAAAATCTAATATTTCCGACAGTTTGGTTGTATATGGTAGTATGGAAGACATTTTGGACATTATTACAAGGACCTCAGCGGACAAGTTTGGAATTCGGGCGCTAAAACCATACCAAATTTTGGTTATCCAAAGGATTATGGAGCAAGAAGACAGTGATATTGTTAGAAATCAGGTGGTTGTCTTGCCAACTGGTACGGGAAAGTCCCTGTGTTTTTTGATCCCAGCCTGCCTATGCAAGGGGCTGACGGTTATAGTGTATCCTATACTGGCTCTGATGAATGACCAGATTTCTAAGCTAAAGGCTGCCGGCATAGACTGCGTTTGCATCAGAGGCGGGCAAAGTCCAGAAGAAAGGGCTAGACTGTTTGCAAAACTGGATAACGGCACAAGGATAGTGGTAACAACACCGGAAAGCTTACAACGAAGGTCTGTACTAAGAGAAATTGAAAAGCATAGAGTTAGCCTTCTGGTGGTAGATGAGGCGCACGTTATCTCGCAGTGGGGCAAAGAGTTTCGGCCAGCGTATATGGCACTTACTGGTGTGATAAAAAGGCTAAGGCCTCACCAGATATTGGCATTTACAGCAACAGCCTCTGAAAAGACGATAAAGGACATAAGAAGATGTTTATTTAGGGAAAAACCATTGGTGGTCAGGGGGGATGCGGATAGGCCAAACATCACGTACCGCTCCTATCCGACCTTGGATAGGCAGCAGGCAGTGGTCCAGTTGGTTAGCTCTTGCCAAAGGCCAGCGTTGGTCTTCTGCCAGACAAGGGACGAAACAAGGCGAATTTGCACAGCGCTACGGCTGGAGTTGCCTGAAATTCCATCTATGTACTACAACGCAGGCCTTTCGCGAGATGAGAGGAACGCGTTGGAAACCTGGTTCATGGAATCTAAGGACGGGGTGCTGGTCGCCACTTCCGCCTATGGGATGGGTGTCGACAAATCTGGAATCAGGACGGTTATTCACCATACACTACCAAGCAATATTGAAGAATACCTCCAAGAATCTGGACGCGCTGGCCGAGATGGCAACGACGCAACGGCCTGGGTCGTGGTCTGTGGCAACGAAAAATCCCCCCTGGCCACCATTTTTACTGGTACCGAATGCCGCCGCTCCGCCCTCCTCTCCGCCCTAGGTCAGGAAAAGACCGAGTGCACTGGCTGCGATGTATGCTTGCATCAGGTTGTAAAAGTGCCAGATGGATGGCCAGCCATTGAGATGCTGGTGAACACCTGGCCGTTTAGGTTTGACTCAATGAAAGCATCGTATTTGCTTTGTGGGACTAGAAATTGCCATGCTGCCCCAGAGGGTGTGGTGTTCAACCCGTTGTATGGAGCAATGCAGAGTTGGAACCCCAGAAGGATGACTAAGGCCATAGACAAGGTATCTAGCGACAGGTCGGCCTACCCTATTTTGACTGTTAGGTTTCTGAAGTGTGGGAAATTGCTATACCCATCAGATGTTTTACTGTATAATCTTATTGCATCACTTTTTAGGAGAATTGACAGTGGATATCGTTGGTTTGTACGGGAAATTAGCAAATTCAAAAGAAAAGGAAAAAAGACTTAATGACCTAGAACAGGAGCATCTTAAAATTTTTGGCGCCAAGGCGCAGGCAACGTTCTCGACCTCTGGGAGGACGGAACTTGGTGGGAACCATACGGACCACAACCTAGGAAAGGTGCTGGCGGGGTCGATTGACCTGGATACGATTGCGGCGGTGCATACGACTGGGGATAATCGGGTGATTTTTGTGAGCCAAGGGTTTCCGAGTTTGGAGGTGGATTTAAGCGATTTGAGCGTGGACGAGCGGCTTTTTGGCTCGACGGCGGCACTGATTCGGGGAGTCGCGGCGGCGATGGTAGCCCGTGGTGGCAAGGTCGGTGGGTTCTGTGCAAACGTGAGCTCGGCGGTGTTCCAGGGTTCAGGCTTAAGTAGCTCGGCTGCAGTTGAGGTGCTAATTGGCACGATCTTTAACGATTTTTTCAATTCTGGGCGATTTTCCACAACTGATATATCAATTATGAGTCAGCAGGCCGAAAACCTTTACTTTGGTAAACCAAGCGGCCTTATGGACCAAATTGCCTGCGCCAATGGAGGCATTGTCGGCATAGATTTTGAAAATCCTACATCTCCTAAGATTACTCCAGTTAGCATTGATTTTTCTGATTTTGGATACAATCTGGTTATTACCACCACAGGTGGTAGCCATGCCGACCTTACAGCCGACTATGCATCAATTCCTGCTGAAATGAAGAGTGTTGCCGCATTTTTTGGCGCTACTGCTTTGCGTTCTGTCCAGCCTTCCTCTTTTCTAGACAACATAAGTGATGTTCGCGCCTTTGTTAAAAACGACCGTGCAGTCTTGAGAGCCTACCACTATTTTGAGGAAAATCAACGCGTTACTGCTATGCTTTCGGCGCTTAATGCCAGAGACTTTGATAAGTATCTTTCACTTGTAAACGAAAGTGGTCAGTCCTCTTTCATGTACCTTCAAAATATCTACAGCCCACAATCCAGTGCTGAGCAAGGCATCTCTCTAGCCTACATGATGGCAAAGCTTTTTCTTAAGAACCGCGGAGCTTTCCGCGTCCAAGGTGGAGGTTTTGCTGGCACTATCCAAGCCTATGTTCCTATCGACATGACGCGTGCCTACTTTACTCACATGGAACGCCTTTTCGGTCCAAACTGCTGCACAACCCTCTCTATCCGCAATCTCCCCACCATGCGGGTGCGCTAGTTCTTTCTATTTGCGTACTAAAAAATCTCTTCAAGATTAATTCTCAGTCTAATGGTCTTTTCTAGACGGAAGAGATACTTAGCAACACTGCAAGACAGGGTTTTAAAGCCGCCACAGACGAGGTGTTGTTGGCACCTTTACTTTCTTGAATGAGTTAACAAAAAGCACAAAACACTGCATTGTAATGCCAAAAAAAGTCCCGACACTGTCGGGACTCTACTGAAGCTAGATACAACTAGAAAATCAGACAACCTTCTGAATCTTTCCAGCTCTAAGGCATCTTGCACAAACTTTTACAGTTGTAGGTGTGCCGTTAATAACTGTTTTGATAGAAATGATGTTTGGTCTGAAGACTCTCTTTGTTGTGACACCAATGTGCTGACCTACACCACCCTTCTTCTTTGCTTGACCTTTTCTGGTAACAACATTACCAGACATTGTTCCTTTTCCACAAATATCACATCTTCGTGCCATAATATATCCACCTTAATAAATATCATCTTTCGCATAACTTACAGAATGCAAAATGTAGGAGCAAAACACAACATGCATGCTATAAGTGCAACATTAGGAAATTATCAAATAATTTGATTTATGTAAAGGCCTAACTTGCTAACTTTTTCTACCTGTTCGGTTAAAGTTTAATAAAAAATGTCCATATTACGTGTTGAATGTTGCGCAAAGGTGCTGCAGAGGGCAAGCGGAGCAAGCGGGTGATTGCGAGTGGCAGGTGGTGCGGCCATGGAGATTCGCAGTCATGGAAAAGCGGCTCCAGTTTTTTTGCGCCAGATTGGCGCTGACAAAGGACTCGATTTTTTGGGGATTGCGTGTGCCTAGTGAGAAGATGCGGTCGATGACGCGGGAAAAGTGGGTGTCGACGACGATGCCTGGTAGGCCCAGGACGTTGGCGCGGAGGCAGTTGGCGGTTTTGCGGCCGACGCCGGGGAGCGAGAGAAGGTCTGACATTTCGGTTGGGACGGTACCATGGAAGGTGTCTTGGATGGCGCGGGCGCAGTCAATGATATGTCGCGCCTTGGTTTTGAAAAAGCCAGTGGTGTAGATAATCTGTTGCACGTCCAGAAGATCCGCGCCCGCAAGGTCGGAGGGCCCTGGATAGCGTGCAAACAGTTGCGGCGTGACCTGATTGACCCGCTGGTCCGTCGTTTGCGCGCTTAGAATCACGCTAATTAGATATTGGAAAGGGTCTCGATTCTCCAAAAATGAGATGTCCGCGGGGCATGTCTGGTCTAGGACCTGATACACTTGCGCAAACCATTCTTTAACAGGTTTCTGCATATCTTAAAGCTAACTTATTGACCTAATCAAGTCAATTCCATATACTCACACTGGAACGGGGCGTTGCCTAGCGGCTATGGCGCCTGCTTTGGGAGCAGGATATCGGAGGTTCGAGTCCTCTCGCCCCGACTTTAAGGTCCACACGCGTGGGCCTTTTTTGTTTCCCCGCCCCTCCCAACTTCACTCCACCACTCAATGCCGAGGCCGCTGACCCCTTCGGGGTTGAGACATAGTCTCATTTGCTTGAGGAACCTAAGGAACCTATCAAACTATAGCGCTGCCAGATGGTCGCAGAAGGAATCAAAAATCGGGTCAAATTGTTGGAGTTCAGGATGTGCAAGAATGTAGTTGACAGCACGAATCGTACCATCAAGATGAGTAATTTCTGCTTTAAAACCAGGCAGAATAGTGCGAATCTTAGAATTATCAAAGACAACACTGTTGGCTTTATCACCAATAAGGTTACCTTCTAAGTCAGTATAGCCAAACGTAAGGCCCTCTCTAACAATCATATCAGAACTGACATGCTTTAAGATTGGACGAACTTCCCTTTTAAGATTGATTGACAAAGCCTTAGCAATATCAAGGTAGATTTCATTCCAACTTATACTTTGGTCAGTAGTTATATGAAAAGCCTGACCTATCGCAGCGCTATTTCCAAAAAGTGCAACAAAAGCTTTAGCAAAATCACGACTGTCAGTCATAGCCCAAAGGGAAGTACCATCCCCATGAACAATAACGCTCTTACCCTCAATCATGCGCTGAAGCACAGTCCAACTTTTACCAATATTGCCGTGCATACCAACTGGGACAGAGCGTTCACAATAGGTATGACTGGGACGCACAATAGTGACTGGAAAACCCTCAGAGTGGAACTTGGACATCAAATAAGATTCGCACTCAGCCTTTTTTCTCGAGTATTCCCAATACGGATTTTCCAATGGAACATCCTCTGTTATTAGCCAAGTCTTTGGAGGTTTTTGATAGGCAGAAGCCGAGCTAATATAAATAAATTGCTTCACTTTTGAAAACAAGACATCATGTGCAACGATGACCTGATTTACGTCGAAACCAACAAAATGACACGCAACATCGAATTCTAGGCCATCAATAGCCTGTTCAAAGGATGTTTTATCGTAAGCATCAGCAACAAGTTGTTTGACCCCATCTGGTAAGGCAGTTGAGGTTTTACCACGATTAAGGACCCAGATTTCACCTGTTCCTCGCGCCGAAAGAAGTTCAGTAATTGCACTGCTAATTGTACCAGTTCCACCAATAAGAAGAATCCTCATTTTACCCTCCATTTCAACATCTCACGCACAACTTTAAAAACAAACTACGAAAACACTTCAATAGCATGATAAACAGCCTTAGCTAGCCCGTCATCCAAAATGTCAGATGTCACATAGTCCGCATGGTCCTTTAAGACCTGACAAGCATTGCCCATAGCAATGCCTAGGTCACAATAATCAATCATATCAATATCGTTTTCGCCATCACCTATTCCCACTGAGTAACTCACATCACCTAAATGATTATTTGACGGAATTGCACCTACCCCAGATTTTGATTGCGCAGAACTCGATTCCTGGCCATCGGGTAGACTAGAAGAATCTGAGCAAGGTGTTCGCGATAGATATTGCAAGATACGGCGTATGCCAAAGGATTTGGATATGCCACTAAGCATCACCTCCGCAGCCATGGTCGATGGAAAGCCTGTTGTGTTGTTCTCACAGTGAAACGGGCCCTCAAGGGCTTGGCGTGCCTGAAGGACAAGGGCATTGTCTGACATAATGAACATCTTCGTCATTATCTTATCGGAAGGAAAGCGTGGAACAACCTCCACGCCGCTTAGATAGACAGGAGCACCATTAATACGAGCTGATGCCGTTTGATGCAACTTCACTGTAGCTTCAGTTGTATAAGTTTTGTCGTTACTCTGGATCAACCAAAGAAGGTGGTAACGTTTAACAACATCCCAAAAAAGTTGGGTCTGGGCCGGTGAGGCTTGGGCGCGAAAAATTGTACTTGGACCAACAACCAGTTCGGCGCCTGCGGAGTAGACTCCGCCATCAAAAGGAAAGGAATAAAGTTGGGGAAGAACCTCGAAGGAGGCACGGCCGGTGCAGAGAAAAAGGCGGTGGCCCTGAGATTTGGCAAAAAGTAGCGCTTTTGCCGCACTTTCAGGCAAATTTTGACCAAAGGGAATTAGTGTGCCATCGATGTCAAAGAAAAAATTTAGTGACATGTGAACAATTATAATCATTTTGGCCTTTATAGTCAGGAATAATTGCGCTATAGTTAACGTATGAGTAACTATGACTTTTCCGTTGATTCATTGGGTGAGGCTAAAATTCCCTCCCCTATTACAATGAGCGTTTTAAACGGCGACGGACTTGCAAACTACGTCACCGACGATGACAGAATTCTTTACTGCATCGACACTACTAGCGACAAAAATGGGCACCACGTCCCTAAGGTTATGGACACTGTTGAACTTGCTGGACCTAGGCGGAAAATCTATTTTAATCCTGCCCATGTCCATGCAGCTATTTGTACTTGCGGCGGCATTTGCCCAGGACTAAACAATGTCATTCGTGCAATTGTGCGTTGTTTGTGGTACAGGTACGGCGTTCGCCGCATTAGCGGCATTAAGTTCGGCTACCAAGGCCTACTGCCAACCTCAAAAGATGCACCATTGTCACTGGATCCTGATGTTGTAGACGAAATTCAGGAGAAAGGTGGCACGATTTTGGGTAGCGCACGTGGTGGTGGCGAACGAACAGCCGACATTGTGGACACGTTAGAGCGCATGAACGTCAACATCCTGTTCACAATCGGTGGCGACGGAACCCAGCGTGGCGCGGCTGCCATTGCTGAAGAGGTCAAACAACGTGGCTTAAAGATTTCAGTTGTTGGGGTCCCGAAAACCATCGACAACGACCTGGCCTTCATCCAGACATCATTTGGCTTCGATACTGCAGTCTCCATGGCCGTCCCTGTGGTTCGATGTGCCCATGTAGAAGCGAAAAACGCTCTCAACGGTGTGGGACTTGTCAAGGTCATGGGCCGTGAAAGCGGCTTCATCGCAGCTCACACATCGCTGGCACAAAGCGATGTCAACTTCTGTCTAATTCCAGAAAGTCCCTTCGATTTGTACGGCGAAAAGGGCCTTCTTCCACTTCTCAAAAAGCGCCTCGCCGACCGTGGTCATGCCGTCATTCTAGTGGCCGAGGGCGCTGGTCAGGACCTTCTACCTAAAACTGGCGAAACTGACGCATCTGGAAACACTAGATTCAGCGATATTGGTCTTTTCCTTAAAGATGAAATCATTAACTACTTTAAGAAGGAAGGGGTTCCAATCAACGTCAAGTATATAGACCCAAGTTACATCATCCGTAGCGCACCTGCAGACTCATATGACTCAATATACTGTGCACGTCTTGGCGCAAACGCTGTCCATGCTGCTATGGCCGGCAAAACTGCCGTTCTAACAAGTATGATGAATGACCGTTTCGTCAACCTTCCTATCCGCCTTGCTGTCTCTTCACGTAGCCGTGTCGAAACCGAAAGTGCTCTCTGGCGTGATGTTCTAGAAAACACCCGTCAACCGGACTCAATGAAGAACTAGTTTTCAGTTTGCTTCCGGCGCCTTGACATCTTGGCGCCGCCTTGCACAATTTATTCTAATTCCAGCAAGCAAATGTTGCTACAAAAAGCCACTTTGCTTGCTTTTTTATTATTCTTTTAGATTTTACACTTTTTGTTTGATTTCTCACAAAAAGTGATAAAAATTATCACCTTTTGTATTTTAAATTACATTTTGTGTAAAAGCTTACCTCAAGATGGTGTCTGTCTTGCCTGCAAGTGCTATCTCCTATGCTGGAGTTTTACACTTTTTGTTTGATTTCTCACAAAAAGTGATAAAAATTATCACCTTTTG
>X301_European_Hare__coassemble_1033_pt1 | contig 23383 bp, 17 predicted proteins | sample X301_European_Hare__metabat2_high_PE_015 | metagenome-assembled genome bin X301_European_Hare
TGTCAAGTGTTAAAACAAAAATAAATAATTATTTAAAAAGAATTTGCGAATTGATTTTAGATCTCTTTCGTGGAAAGATCGTGAAGAGCTAAGGTGGTCCGTTGTCTTTGTCCAACTTTTCCGCCATAGGCTTATATCTGGTTTCTGTTCTTAGGACTACGATTTCACTATCTCTTCTTCCCACCTGTACCTCGAGGCATCAAACCTTGAGTGTCGATGTGAAGTTCGTCGGTAGTTACACCTTTCGTGGACTTTCACCACAGAACACGGGTATGCCCGTCATGCAAAAAAAGCAAGCAAAAAGGCCGATAAACCTAACTTCGCTTGCTTTTCTAAACTTAATCCCTAATTAAAAATAAAAGTTACCTTAACCACACTATTTCAGTTACCATGCACATCTAACTCTCTCTTTAAATAATCTTTTCGGTAATTCTGTCAGAAATTTAACAAGATGACAGAATTGTCAGTCTACTATCCTAAACACTTTCATTTTTTGGATCAGATTAAGACTACAAGAGATATCAAATTAGCACTCAATATTTTATGAAGCAAGAGGTTAACGAATAATGCAATCCAAGCGATTTCAATCATTAGTACACACACCCATCCTTTCGAAATCTCGCCCAAACATTTTCAAAGAAGTCATCTGATGTTGGAATTGGTCTAGGTAGACGCCTAGAAAGAATAAAAGTATTATCCTTAATCTTTATCTCTTGAATTGGCGGACAAGGGTCACATTCAAGAGAAAACTTAAATCGATTATCAAGAAATTTAGGCTGAATGGTTCCATTTAAATCTGAATACAAAGCACTTCCGCGGCTACCACTACCCTTTTTACAATAATCAATCATTGCCGCTAGATAAGTCAAAGACTCAATTAAAGCATTTCGGTACTCAAACAGTAGCCAAACCTGACCATCAGAAATGGCCTTGACAGATGAAAAATTTTCCAAATCTCTCTTTGTTTCTTCAAATGCATTAACCATAAGGTCATGGTTTCTAATACAAGAGGCATAAAGGCTCATTCTATTACGAAGCCTATCATAAGCAATTGCTACTTCCTCACCCCCATCAGAACCGCAATTACCCGTATCACACGCTACACAAGATTTAACTAACTTTTCTGCCCACTCAACTGCCTCGTCTACTGCACAGGCACAATCAAGAGTGTCATTTAAGCACCAATTACCTGTGCGTTTAGTAGCAATATATTCAGCAGCCCTAGCAGAACCGACTTGCCCTGCATTTAGAGCACTGCCCCCTGGGCGATAAACACCATGAGAGCCAGCAACTTCACCAACAGGGAAAATACCCTCTACATCAGACTGCCACCAACAGTCTATTGAAAGACCTCCGTTGTTATGCTGAGCAGACAAAGAAATCTCCAACATATCTCGCTCCAAATCAACATTTCTATCTAGGTAAAACTGATATGCTGGCTCGTTTAGCTTCCGAAGGCGCTTAATCGGGGTGTCCAAAAGCGCACCTGATGCTTTCAAATACTCATGCGCCTCTTCACTAATCACTTCTTCACTACCAACAGTGGATTCAAACGGAATGCCTTGATTGTCTGGATTGTGCATAAAATCCAAAAAAACACGGCGACCCTTTTCAAGTTCCAAATAGCAAAGAATGTCAATTATTGATGACCCATTCTCAAGTTTTCGGACATCAAACGGCCACTGATAACCCTTAAGGAAAATCAACGATAACATCTGACCTCTAGGAATTGGATACGAAGAAAGAAAATCATGCTCCACTCCGTTCTGATCCACTGAAAGAAAGCGTGGCATCACCTGCATGTAAGACCCCGAGACATTCCATCTTGGCTTCACAGATGCCAAACCATACTGCCACTCTGTTAGGTTTTTTCCGCTACAACCAGCCTCTAAAGCCAGACCCGTCGCACCAAATTGGCTCTCTGGATATACGCTCATCTTGTAAATCCCAGCTGGCCCACCTGTGGCAAGCACCAGCGAACGGCATCGAATCAGAAGTAGTTTATTCGTCTTTCGTTCAAGAAAAATTGCTCCCTGTACTGTGTCACTACACGTAATAATCCGAATCATTTGATACCCATTCAAAATCTGAATACCATCGCCAATGACCTGACGCTCCAAAGCCTCTGTCATGAACCGAGAAGTGTATGGGCCTGCGCTAGTTGCCCGTTTTTTGGAGTCATGGTCCGTTCGGTAGCCCACAAACTGCCCAAATCGGTCATGTGGGAATGGAACTCCAAGCGCCGCCAGCCGCGTGAAACTCGGAACCGACATGGCCGCCTCGCACAGAGCAATGTCCCCATCGACACATTTACCCTCAAAAAAATCGCGAGCCATTGGAATTACACCATCGAAATCGTCACCAGCCAGAGATAATTTGTAGTATGTCTGTTTATCTGACCCCGTGTTCCGACTGGTCCCCGCATTCCATGCCTCGGTTACCACTGCTAAGTTCCGGCACCCACGCCGCCATAACAAATCCGCCGCATTCAAACCAGATGCTCCAGACCCAACCACAATTGTCTCTATTTCTAATCTATCCATCATCTCCTATTTCTCCTCAATCACAACTCTTTTATCCACATTTTTTTCTCGCTCATCTCAGCCTAATTTTTTGATATTTTCGTATACAGTTTTGAATTATCCAAATCTGCCATAGAAAAAAATTTGTACATATTTCCTACATGAGCCTAGATAAAAGACAATATAACACCTCAAATACAATGAATATAAAATCTCCATATTAGGAAAACAATAAATCTATTAACCATGCAAGTCTTCTTTACTTTATGCATTGCTAAGACACTTCGAGAAGGCAAACAAAATAGTGGATGTTCTCCGAACAATATAACAATACTTTCCAAGAGCATTTATGATGAAAAAACGTCTTATGCTTTTTTACTTGAATCAATTCTTGCATTCTGAGGTTTGGATAAAAACAAGAAGATATTCACATTTCTATGAGTTTAACTATCCCATACATCTAGAAGTGCAATAAATCTGCCTTGCACCTCTACTCTAGCACATTCTGACATTTATCAAAAAGAAAAATGTTGATAAAGCAAATTAAATGAAAACATGACAAAGAAATAAAAAATATAGATACACACCCAGTAAACTCATTGAAAAAAGCACTAGCCAAAGCCCCTTTTGGGAAGATACATGGCTACTGTGTTGGCTAGTAAGGAAAAACAAATAAAGTTGAGTTTTGAAGTTACAATGATTTGATATGAAAGCCACCGTCAACATCAATAAAGTTACCAGTGGTGTAAAGAAGTTCGTCACTGGCTAGGACGGAAACGGCAGCGGCAACGTCCTCGGGCTGACCCCATCTGGCAATGGGGAAGACACCAGAGGCAATCAGATTGTCATATTTGGTGGTGACTGTGCTAGTCATGTCAGTTTTGATAACACCTGGGCGAACCTCGTTGACGAAGATGCCAAAAGGCGCAAGGGCATCCGCATAGATTTTGGTCAACATAGAGATGCCAGCTTTAGAGACACAGTACTGAGCACGATTGGGAGAAGAAACCTCGGCGGAGCAAGAAGATATATTGACAATCGTACCACGTTTTTTCCCAAAAATCGGCTGGTCCTTCATCACGCGAGCCACAAGTTGTGTCATGAACATGTTCGATTTCGCATTTGTGTCCATTACGTAATCCCAACTTTCCTCTGTCATCGACAGAATGTCGGTCCGCTCGCGAGGCGCCACACCCGCATTGTTCACCAATAGGTCAATTCGCCCAAACCGTGCCACTGTGCCATCCACTAGAGTCTTTCGATCCGCCGAGTTCGACACATCACATCGGAAATAGACGGGTGCCAATCCATTCTGGGTAATCTGTTTCAAGGTCGAGTCCACTGTCGACTCTTCACTGCGCCCACAGCAAACTACTTGATAACCATCGGCAGTAAGTCGTTTGGAGACAGCAAGGCCAATACCACGGCAACCGCCAGTTACAATTGCAATTTTAACCATTTTCTCGCTCCTCTGCTTCCGCTCGAAATTTCTTATAGAGTGGGGCATATACTGCCGAGTCCCTAACAACACAGCCGGTGGTACCATGGTCTCGCATAATCTGCGTGCACTTCGAGCAAGTTACGCAACACTTATTTTTCTCCATTACACCATTATTAAGAACATCATTTGGAGCGTTTGGATAGGCAATGGCCTGTCGCCCCAGACCAACCATGGCGCAATGACCCGCCCGAATGTTGGCGGCAGCTGCGTATGGTAAAAACTGTCTAAGCCAGCTATAACCATTTCCAATAACAGGCACATTACCTGCCGCTTCTTGAATGGTGGCCGTAAAAGCAAAAAGCCTTGCAATACTCTCTAGCGGATGCTCCTCAGGCACTGGAATTCCCATAGAGGAAAGGTCAAATGGCCTTGTCACCTGTGGAAAAATGTAGTAGGGGTTTCCTGCTGAATTGGACAACAGCGACACTCCTGCATCAATGATTCTACGGACAAACTCCATGGGTTCCGCTGGGGCAAACTTCCACATGTCTTTTTTGTCTTCACCAAAGCCATACGGATACGGATGTGCATCAAAAACATTGAAGCGGCACGCAATGATAAAGTCATCCCCTACAGCTTCTTTTATGGCTTTAATAATCTGAAGTATCAGTGCTATGCGATTTTCGAAGGATCCCCCATACTTTCCAGCCCTTGTATGCGATGCCAGTAACTCTGACAGAAGGTACCTATGGCAGGCTTTTACGTCAACCCCGTCAAAACCAGCCTCTTTGGCCAAGACAGCAGAGTGTACATATTTAGGTATCAGTGACTCTAAATACGAATCGGTGCAAACGGGAGAAGAGGACGAAAGGCCGACTCTAGGATCCAAGATGGGGTCGTGTTGTGGGACAATTGGTGCGGCCTTGTGCCCAATTGGCCTAGAGTAGCGGCCAGAATGGGTCAGTTGTAGAATTGAGATTGGCGCGTAGCCATTGAGACTGAGGGCTTTCTGGCGTAAATCGGCCAACAGGGCACGAAATAGTGGTAGGTTGGCATCAGTGAGCATCATCTGAAGCTCGTTGGCGCGGCCTTCCTCTGTCACTGCGTTGGCTTCCCACCAAACCAAACCAGCACCACCTTGAAAAAATCTTTCGTATCGCCTTGCCACCAACGGCGTTGGACTTCCATCCCTACCACTGTCACAGCCTTCCATGGGCAGTATTGCAAATCGGTTGTGCACCTCTTTACCATTTACCTTTATCGGCATTCCTAGAATATTTAAATCCTTACTAAAACTGACGTTAGCATCTAGCTTCTTTGCCTTTTCTTCCACTTCTTCTAATGTGTTAAAATTAAATTTTTCATGTGCTGACATGTCTATCCCCTTTTATTCTATTTGTGTGTTAGATTTTATTCCTACTTTCGGCCGGCTTTTCCCTTTCTGAGAGAGCAATAACCTTAAAAAGTGATGCTTATAGATGAACCATCTAAAAAAGTGGCGATGCCGTTTTTTGGACAAACTATGGAAAACTTAAATGCCTACTGCGCTAAACCTATGCGTAATTCGTTTTTTAGTGCATTCAAGTAGCATCTATTGGGTATTTTTTTCACGACCACAATCTTCCTTTCTGACAGCTTTATTTCTGAAATCTATCGCTTAACTACCTTCTTTTGTTTTGTATAAGCGCAAAAGAGAAGAACTCCAAAAGGCAAAATGCATTTAATCGGCGCCAGTGTCTCCTTTTAGTGCAATCGTACATCCATTTCCTCCTATTTCTCAATTTCTCGAAATATCGAGGAAAAGACAAGTTAAACCCATGCAAATGCTATTCCCATGCACAACACGGTTTCAGTAGTTTCTTTTGAAAAACAAAAAAACTAAATCAGTATAACAGCCCGCATTTAACAATTATTTCTGTTTTGTCGCTGTTTTTAGTACATCTGCTTTGCAACAACCATACATTTTTTTCCACAAAACGCAATTCCATATCCCCAAATTGCTTTTATTGCAGCACTGCGTAGACTTGCGGCATAGTCTTTGTCTTTAATTTGCCTTATTGCAGTTTCACAAGCAGTCTCTAATTCATTTTCGTTTTTGACGTTTTTAACTTCAATCACAAAGCCAAACATCCGTTCTTCGCAAGTTACAGTAATATCACTCCGTCCGTTCCCTGATTCCCTATTCGAAATAACTAACCAATTTGCACATGTGTTCAAGAGGGCTACCAAAAAACCATGAAAAAAAGCCTCATTAGCATCGTAGAAACTGATAGTATATTGAAGTTGATTATTAAGATAGTTCGTAATTGCGTTTGTATCGACATTTTCAAATGCATCATACAATTCAGTTAATTGATTGGTTTTTGCCCTAACTTTATTACGGAACCACTTTAATACTTGCTGCGTATAAATTTGTTTAACCTCGTAATTAGGAATTCTCAATCTATATTGATTTTCGTCTAAATACTCAGTTGCCGTCAGATATCCTGTCATATAGAGTAAACTCCAGATATTATCAATATCTTCATCAATTTCATTATACGTTAGATTCTCATTAAGTACCTTTGTAACCTCTCCACCTTCAATAAGGTAACCAATCTCTTGTCGCATAACACGCGTATCGCTTTTTTCAATCAACTGACGGATAATGTCATTTCCACTAGAATTAATCCAATACGATTTAGGTTTTGCACTTGTAGATTTGCACAAAGCCTTACAGTATTTAAGCACGTCCCATGGGCAGTATACATCCTGCTCTCCGAAGCGGTACCCATCATACCAATCACGAATTTTTCCATGATATTGCTCCAATCCATAATATGACAACATGTCACTAACTTCTTGATCTGTGAAGCCAAAATACTCATCAAAATCCGTATCAGAAATAGAGTTAACCATCATATTGTTAAGCCCTGTAAAAATGCTTTCTTTTGATACACGCATGCACCCTGTAAGTACTGCAAAAAATAAGCTATCGTTGGTTTTCAGTACAGCACCAAGCATTGCTCGAATCAAACCAACCATCTGTTTGTAATAGCCGTTCTGATATGCTTTATTCAACGGCACATCATATTCATCAATTAAGAGAATTACCTTCTGTTCATAGTGTTTTTCTAAAAGTTCTGACATTATTTGCAATGCACGAACCATTACCATTTTATCGCAATTATTTTCAAAAAGCTGTTCAAAAGGATGTTTGTCTATCGTGGACAATTTGTCACTTGCAAGAAGATACTGATGATACCTTGCTTCCTTTTGTATAGTTTGATTTAGGGCACTATTTGCTACCTCAAATGTTTCTCCTTCCACATCTTTGAGTGAAATAGATATTACTGGGTATTTGCCCATGTGGTTTTCACACAATTCTGCTTCCTGACTTACAGCCAAGCCTTCAAATATACTTTTATCTGTACCAACCTCAAAAAAGGACTTTAGCATACTTAATGTCAAAGTTTTTCCGAAACGCCTTGGGCGAGTGAATAGGATTACTTTCTCCTCGGTGTCAATCAGGTCAGCAATGAGTCTTGTCTTATCTACATAGTAATAACCCCTACTCCGCATTTCATTGAAACTTTCAATACCACCTGGAAGTTTTTTTGGGAATCTATTCATATTGCTACCTCGACTACGTTTCACTATAAAAGCTTCTTGTGGACTTATCAAGAAAAATAACTAATGTAGTGGATCAGCGATGACAATCTTTTTACCATGTGAATGCTGAATTGCGTTAACTATACGCACGGCGGCAAGGCCTGTGTGGCAGTCACCAATAAATGGTCGGTTTTCAATAAGCGAGCGATAAAATTCTTCAATCATTACGCCGTGGGATATTCCCCACTCGGATTTTTCACCAGTAAGGACCTTGGCGCCGTGGAAAATGGTTTGGCCATCGGAGGTTTCTATTGTCAGGCCACTTTGTTTGATTGTAAGAACGGCTTTTTCTAGGCGAAGTTCGAGAGTAGATATTTTAGAACCTGGGTAGCAATTGGAACAAAATCCAATTGCAGTTGCACCATTTTTAAGGTAGAAAAGGACTGCCGCTGTGTCATCAACAACGTAGTCATCTGTATCTCTAAGCTTAGCATCAAAACCAGTGACAGCCATAACGCCTCCTGTGAGGTAATCAAGAAGATCCAGTGTGTGAATCGATTGGTTAATGATGCAGCCACCACCCTCGCCTTCATATGTGCCGCGCCAAGGGCTGTCGGAATAATATTTGCCATGGCGATCCCAGGCGACCAGAACCATGCCACTGAGGATGTCCCCATATGTGCCATCGTCAATAAGTTTTTTAGCCTGAACAGTTGCCTGATTTAGGCGATTTTGGAAGCAAACACCTAGGCGCATACCAGTTTGCTCGCTAGTACGAATCATTGCCTGAGCGTCATATGGAGTAATGGCTAACGGCTTTTCACAAAAGACATTAATACCATGTTGCATCAGATCAATAGCGATTTGTGGATGGGTATTGTGGGGTGTGACGACGTGGGCGACATCAATGCTTTTGTCAAAAATTTCATGATAATCTGTCAGAACCTGCCCGCCATAGGTTTCTGAAAATGCTTGAGCTTTTGTTTTATCAATGTCCACAGCGTAACAAAGTTCACCATAGTTACTGTTAAGAAGGGCCTTCCCATGATTTCGAGATACGGCACCACAACCAATAACCGCAATTTTTAATTTGCGCTGCACAACGCAGGCCGATCTTTCGACTGTAGTTTCTCCATCTTCATTCAAAATGCTCATAAGTCAGACTCCTTCTTGTAACTTCTATATTGCCCAGGGGTAATACCCTCCAATTTGTGAAACACACGCATAAACGTTCGTAAAGAACCAAAGCCACAAGTGGAGGCAATGTCTTGAAGTTGGACACCGCGCTCTAAAAGCCCCTTTGCAGCCTCTACTCGAACACGGGAAATATAATCAGAAATGTTCATTCTATGGTACTTTTTAAAAATCTTAGAAATATGGGTTAACGACAAATCCATGCTGTTGGCAACATCGGAAACATTTAACATAGGGTCCCTAAAACGCTCGTCAATTATCTTCACCGCCCTTTGATAAATACGATATGAATCATCATCGATATTACCCATGGCATTTCTAGCCGACACTACAGACGAGCAAAAACTAATGACATTTTCTTCTAAGTTAACCCTAACAACATCAGGGTTTTGTGTTTGCAAAATATTGGGAACCACAAATGGAACAAAAGAAGTCCCCAAAATATCCTCTAACTTTACAGAAAGCTTCAAAATATCATTTGACATTGCAAACAAAAGGTACCTTAGGTGCCTTGAAGACACCCCACTTTCCTTGTTTTTCTTATAGACTTCCCTAATAATTGATACAGCTGAATCGCCATTTCCTTCCGACACAGCAGTACTAAGCGCAAATGCAGATTCTTGTGAGTAAATATACCGAATTTGACCATTTAGCGCACTGACATCCCTAGAAAAAACAAGTTCTTTTATATTCATATTGGACTTGTATTCCATAGTACTTATAGCCGATATATAGGCTGTTCCAATATTTTCAATCCCGTCTATTAAGTCAGATGCCGCCACTCTTGATGCAAATTCTGGCCCCATTCTTTCAACATATAGTGTCATATCCGCATAAACATCATGTTTCTTGGCAATATAATCGCCAGTGAAAGAAATCAAAATAGCAGCTCCATATTGAGATGGGAACGGAAAAATATGCATAACATCTGCATCGCACGCTATCTCGGCCGCCTTCTCCGCCTCTGCTACCCATGAATTGGAGCCCCCCCCTAGACAATTTCTCACCAGGCACTTTCTCTGCCACATCATCTGCTTCTTTAATAGTTTCTATAATCATCACCATAAAACTATCCGAAGGAAAACTAAGCCCACACTCTTCTAATGCTTTCTTTGATACAAAACCCTCTTCAGTCCCCGATACTAAGCTCTTTAGCATGTTCGATTTTATCGATGCCGTTTGCCTTTCAATAACCGACCCCAACCCTGCCTTCTCCTGCTCCAATTTCGAAACAGAAGACACAAATGGGGCATAAATATCACGTGCCTCCGTAGTATCAGCACCCACACTATCTATGGCACTCTCCAGAGCAAGCCAGTCCTTTTTCATCCGCCTTAGAGAAAACAATCCAGACACCAGTAGCGCTATCACAATATAGGCAAACATCAGCGCATACATGACATAAATAACATGATAATACTGCGCCTTACTAATTTTAATCACATAGGTAAAGTTTGTTTGGTTCGAGGTGGCCGATGCAACAATACTTCCCGACCTCTTAAAAACCGATACCCTTTCAGAGCCTGTCTCACTCACCGAATCCAAACTTACCTCAGACTCGTCAGTCAATCTGCTACTCATTTTGGACAAATCAAAGACAAAATCCCCATTTGCCGAACTATATATCATCACATTGTGATAGGACCCAAACTCTGACTCCGAGCCAAAAATATTTTCCGTCGAGATTATCGCCGCAACATAAAATACACTATTAACATAATTGAGCGGCCTAGTAACAATAATTCTAGGCACCTCTTTTCCACTAACCAAGGTGAACGAGGCATCATGAATCTCCATCGCCTTCCCTTGAGATGAGAAAATTTCCGCCACCCTCTCTGCCGACAAATGCAAATTAAATTGAGCCATGGTCGGCAGGTTACTTAGCCTTCCGTAGCTAGAATCAGTAATATACAAGTCCATCGATGGGCTATAGACCAGAAGCCCCTCTATTGTCTGCTTTGTTGACGCCGTCCTTTGCAATGCTGAAAACTCATCATACAACAAATATGCTGGAACATTCCTAAAAGTCTTATAAGTTGCAATCTCCTTAAGTCCATCGTCCATAAAAAGTTCCGTCGCCGAAGCATTTACATCCAAAAAGGCGCGGTCCATAACCGACTTAACATGCGCTACTGCTAGTCCATTATAGTAAGAAGTTTCATTCGTAAGTATAGAAATGCACACCGCAATGAACAGCAAAAACAGGATAATGGGAATCCCCAATATCGCCAAGTACTTTACTGTCCATGACACCAGCACGCTTTTTTTGAAATCTCGCTTCTTAACCATACCCCAATCACGAATCCTCAAACACAGAATATTTCAAGTTGCGGCAACGTAGGCAGCCGCAATTCATGAAATCACTCACATCGGCAACTTCCCGCCACACTTTTCCGCAAGTTTCTCAGCAAACAAGTCCCCATCAATCGGCAAATCCACCCACGCGCTGTCCATCCACGATGACAAATGAATCGCATTAGAAATCGACAATCCCAAAATCCCCTCTTCGCCTGGAGCAATCAGCCCCACACCCTTCAAAATCGCATCACAAAAATTCGTAATAATCCCTGGGTGCGACGTGTACGTCCCCTTAATTGGCACATCCACACTCCAACACTCTGGCTGTCCAATGCCACCCTTAAATCTCTCATTAAACAAGATTGAGTCTTCCCTTAATCGGCTAAACGCCAACTTATTATCCTCTAAGACAATCTTTCCCCTAGTCCCCGATATTTCAAACCTGTTTGTGCCCGGTGCATCAGCAACTGTCGTAATATAAGTACCAGTAGCTCCATTGGGATATTCAAAAAGTGCAGTAACATCATCCTCAACCTCTATGTTTCTGTGCTTCCCATAATAAACCTGAGCTTTTACCTTGCATGGCATGCCAGCAATCCACTGAAACAAATCCAGATTATGCGGATTCTGATTCAAAAGAACACCCCCGCCTTCACCGCGCCAAGTAGCCCTCCATGTGCTCTGGTCATAGTAACACTGAGCCCTATACCAATTTGTAATAATCCAGTTCGTCCTAGTAATCTCTCCAAGTTCCCCGCTCTGAACAAGATCCCTAGCTTTCTGATAAATCGGGTTAGTTCTTTGGTTATACATAATTCCAAATACCTTACCACTTTCCTTGGCTACCCTATTCATTTCCTCAACCTGCTTTGTATACACACCAGCTGGCTTTTCACATAAATAGTGAAGTCCTGCCTTAAAAGCTTCAATTGCATATACTGGATGATAATAATGCGGCACTGTCGGAATTACTGCATCGCAACAGCCTGAGTGTATCAAAGCCTCTGCATTTTCAAAATAAGAAACCCCATCTCCTAACAGAATTTTTGCAGCCTCCAACCTTTTTGGGTCAATATCAGCAATGCATGTAAGTACCGCATTAGGAATCTTCTTATCTACAAATGACTTAGCATGCTGAGACCCCATTTTCCCATAACCTATAATACCAATTCTAACCTTATCCATTTAAACCTCCACTAACATAGTCACAATTACCATCCAACTCCCTCAAAACTTTAAGCGCAACCTTAGAATCTGCAATCCAATCTGAACTACTACCCTCGATACTCATCCGACCATCATAGCCGACAGCCTTAAGTTCAGAAAAAAATGACACAAGTTCTGGGTCCTTCCGGACTGGATACTTTCGACCATCAAGAAGAGCAACATGAGTATGTAAAAGCGGAGACACCAAAGAAATTCTGGCCATATCCTCATTTTCCTTGGCTACGTGATACAAATCAGACAACAGGCCAACATTTGAAAGCCCCACTTGATAAGCAAGCAAAGAACCCTCAACCATATAATTAATCAAATTTGTTTCGCTTCGATTCAAAGGCTCAATAACAATCGTAACTCCATATTTGGAAGCAACATTTCCAATCTGCGTAGTAATATCGACTAATTGTTCAAACGCATCCGTCCAACGCACCCCAGCAGGAACAAACCTAGACTTACCACTACCAAAAACAGCAATACTAGCACCCAAGTTCTGCATTCTGGAAAAAGCCTTATGCAAATAGGAGACAAACTCCGCAGAACCAACGGCATTTGGGCCCAAAAGTTTCATAGTCTTGGGAAACAAAAGCGAACAGGCTTCAACCTTAATTCTAGATTCCTTTACCACATCCAAGGCCGAGGCAAAATCCTCATCACTAAGTTGGGCAATAGCATTAAGCTTTCCCTCTACATAATCAAAGCCAAGACGCTTACACTCAGGTGCCTTCAAAATATCAATACAGATTCCAAATCTCATTTCACAGAAACTCCATTTTCAGAAAATACAATCGTTCGGCCATCAAATCTAATCTGTCCACCATTTGATGCACAATTAACAACCGCCTTATTATCAGTTCTTGCAATAACAGTAATTACAATTGAATTTGCCTTCCCTACTTTTCTAAACGAAAATTGCGAAGTTGGCACACGAACGGGATATCCAAAAGATGCCCATCCACCCTTAGGGTCCTCAGACCCTGTCAACAGAACACCATGCCAAGCACAATCCAACTCCCCATCATATGCGGTACATGACAACCTATACTCCACTCCTCTATCTGTGGTATACAGAACATCCTTTCCATCCATCACCCCAGTTGGCCGCGCAAAATTCCAATAAAGACGCAAATCATGGTCCTGCTTCCCTAGGCTGGAAATATAATCGCAAACCGCTACAAACCCAACTCCAGGTAGCATAACAACTTGCCGTCTATGAAAGACAGGATCTTCCATATAGACATATCCGTTATGCGATACATCAATAATCTTCTTATCAGGCAAGGACGTAAACTCGTGCACAATCCCACGCACTCCACGAACTCGGCCGACACTTGGGAAATCACCCATCACATGGTCGTCCACATAAAGTGTGTTATGCGCCACCGCAGATGTAAAATAATGTCTCCAATCCTTCCAAATCGACGTATTATAAATAAAACGCCCACAATCAATTACAATATCCTCCCCACCTAGCATCACCTCTAAATGCGCAGTATCATTGTGCGAATGAGAACTTTTCTCGCCGCGCTCCAACTTGACCATCTGAAGTAGCACATAGTCGCTATTCTCTGCAAACCCCGTCCGCATCGCATAAATCCCCGCGTCCGACAGAAACGCATCATTCTCGCTTGGTGCCTGACCAGACTTTCCGCCCGTCGCCAAGAACCGAAAATCCTCACGCCCTGTCAACTCCCCCATCATCCGAAAATATGAACGCATCTCATTCAAATCGTCTGGGAAAAACGTCAAATTCATCCCCTCATAAATCGATGTATCGCAACGCCTTGTCAACAAATCGTTCCTATCTGCATCTCCAATCATTGGGGTCGAGAAATCTGGCTTCATGATTTTCTGCAAAAATTCTGCACTTTTTTCCAATCTTGCCATAGCGTAAGATGGAACATAATATCCATTCAGTTGTAGTAGCCTAACTGCCTGCAAAAATGACAATGAAGCCACCATATGGTAAATCGGGGTCCTTTCCATGTGCACCCCATCCTGATCAAACGAGTACAGTATCTCATACATCACCCTTCTGTATCCTTCTTCTCGCCAGAGTTTTGCATCCTTCATCTCTGGGAACATAACTCCCATCTGAAGTAGTGCCCCACACTCCATAGTCAGCCAGTTAGATGACCTACAGTGGTTGGTGTAATGACCCAACAAAAATGTTGCGTGGTCATGCACTGAGGACAAAAAAACCGACCAAAGTTCATCATCAAAGTTCGGACTTTTTCTAAAAATCTCCATACAAGGAAGCCATGTTGTGTAAATTCTTATTGCTGTCTCAATATTTCTCCATGGTTGCCCCGGAAATGGAGTCTTAATTTCCTCCTCCGATGCAATATGAGCCGCGGCAGGGCAACTTTCATAGAAACTTTTAAGTTGAGTCGCAAATTCTTTTACATATCTTTCATCACCAGTAATTGCATATGCCCTAGCAAGTGGCTGCCAATAAATATGTCTCCACAGTGACCATGTCCACTCATTATCCTTACTGGTTTCTAGTGTCGGATTAAAATCCCACTTAATCGGTCCTTCGAACTGATAACCAAAAATATAATGGTCCATCGTCTTTTCCGCATCCTCTATAATAGAGGCATCTGAAATAAACCTAGCCGTTTCTCTATCAAACAAATACGCAGGCTTTTTCCTATTGCGAAAATGCTCCGCAATAGCATGTACCGCTTTATTCCTTTCGCCGACCTTCTCAAAAGTAGCCGCGTCCTCAAGTCCTGGGTACTGAAAATTAATAATATCCAACAATCTTTCCTGAGTGTTCATACATTACCCTCTATAAAAATCTATATTCAAAGAGCTATCATCATTCCCTGTGCAGGGAACCTGGAAGGTTGATTTATCTAAAGCGTCAAATTTATTGGCCGATTTAGATAAAGGAGCCTAAAAATTGGGATTTGCACTTCCGCAAGGAAACGCTGGATTTCCAAAGAAACCCTAAAGCTTCTTTTGGGTACCAAAGTGGCCGTGGGGTGGGCCCCACGGCCAAAAAATAAAATTGGAAAGCACGCTATTTGCCTGCAAGCAGTTGCTTGCAAAGACAAGCGCATGCAAAGAAAAGGGAGATTACTTGGACATATAGCGGTCGTAGGCAATCTGTTTCAGTTCAATGGCGCGGTCAAGACCGAAAGCTTTGAGCTGAGCGACATAGGCATCCCAACCGGAGTCAATGTCGGCAGCACCAGTGATGAATTTGGTCTCCATCTCGTCTGCGAAGGTCTTGATATTGTTCATAATCTGAGCAAGCTCAGAAGACTCTTCAGCGGTAGCTGTTGCAGGTGGATACATGTACTTACCATAGTCAGTCTGTGTCCAAAGTGTAAGAGCTTCCTTCAGTTCGGGTAGGCTATAGTACTGCTCCATGTATCTTGGGTCCTGAATGTAGCCACCAGTTGCGTAGGTGCGGGTGTACATACTTAGAGCCTGAGAAATGGTTAGTCCTTCGCTGGTGGTATCACTATTGGAATCTGGAACAACCTTGTTAGTGTAGGTTGGATAACCATCAATCATTGTATAGGTGTCGCCTTCAACACCGAAGTTGTCAAACAACATTCCTTCCTCTGAATAAGAGTAGTCAAGGAAGCGGGCAACGGTCTCGATATCTTTGCAGGCGGTAGTGATTGCGGAGGAGGATCCGGATGCATCGTACAAGTCATTCATTTTGGAGAACTTGCTTAAGCGGCCTTTTTCAGGAGAAATTGGGCGGGAGGAGACAAGTTCTACGGATGGGTCGGAGCTCTGCATGATTGGGAGCCATGTGCCAATGCCAGAGCCGCCGGGTGCGTATGCTGCACCACAAAGGCCATTTAGGACATTAACGCCGAGCTTGTTTTTGTCGACGGAAAGGTAATCGTTGTCAAGTAGGCCTTCGGAGTAGAGTTTGTTGACGTACTTGAGGTAGTCTTTGCGCTGGGGTTCGGCCAGCCCATTGTGGACGACGCCATCTTCGACGTAGAAGGATTTGTCACTGGATTCGGCGAAGCTATCAAAGCCAGGGCTAAGGACACGGGAAACGTGGTCCGCCCTGAGTGACAAAGGAATCTGAACACCCATTTCCTTGAAGGCTACTAGAACGTTGTACAGTTCTTCTGGAGTTTCGGGGATGTCAAGACCAGCTTTGTCTAGAAGGTCTTTTCTCCAAACCCAACCTTCTGAGAAGAGAAGTGTATTGTTTTCATACTCTGTTCCTCTGAGGAATGGGAAGCAGTAGTATGTGCCATCTTCTGTGGAAATCATCTTTGCAATGTTTGGATGAGATTCTAGGAAGGCAGTGATGTTAGGGCAGTACTTTTCGAAGATATCATTCAATGGCATAATAACTCCATCTTCAATTGCCGCAGCGGGTCCACCTGGGTAGTTAATCCATGGGTACTGGATGATGTCTGGGTAGTCACCAGATGCAATAAGGATGTTGAAAGCCTCTGTTGTGTTTGAACCTGAATCGACAACGTGCTGAAACTTAAGCTCAACGCCAGTTCTTTCTTGAAGTTCTTGCCAGTAAACAGTGTCACCGAAACTCTGTGCAACCTGTGTAATATTGGCATTTAGCGGTGCCCACATAGTAATTACAGGTTTGCCCTCTGCTGTTGTAGCCTCTTTGGAGCCGCTAGCTGAAAGAGGTAGAGCAATAACTAAGAGCAGTGCAATAGCTGCAAAGAATCTTACTTTGTTCTTCATTCTACATTCTCCTTTTTAAAAAATTTCGTTGTTATTTGTTTCCGGAAGTTTCCAATTCCGGTAGCAATCTAGATAAAGGTCCTCAATACCTGGGATGGCATAATAGGCGTCATCTTCTATTATTTTTCTAACTGCGTCATACCGCAGATAGACGGGAAGTTTTTCTGTCATGATTACGATTTTGACATGGGGTATTGACGCAGATAGTGTGCAATGTGGCCGAATGCCAGTAAGAACTGCCTCTATTGCGTCATAGAGTTTTTGCATTGGAAGACCTTTGTCGATTTTAGAGTAGTCACGAACGCTACCATCTTTCATTTTGGCAATAAAGGTTCCCGTATCCTCTTCTATTGAGCCTTTTTCAAACTCATAGGTACCAATTGGACCAATTTTCTTGGCATCTGCGGCATGAGCGGTATAGTAGTAAGCAGGTACTCCGCTTGTTAAGGTTATCCTTAGGGCGCAAGCGTCGAAGTTTTCTATATCTGGTCTGCCCTTGTAAAGGACACCCTGAACGTCGGAAATGTCAGAAGCATCATCCATTGCTGTGCCTGTAAGAAACAGCATGTTCTGCACCTGGTGGGCACAGGCATTTGCCAATGGGCTATCAAAGACATATTCACCATGAAAAGAAAGTTTCCCAGCCCAGGCGCTTCTAGAGTAGTATTTATCGCCACGCCTCATTATGCGAAGCGAGCGCATTCTAATAGGTTTTCCAAAGACCCCGTCTAAGATGTCCTGCTTTAAGGTCAAAACGTCGCGAGCATAGCACTGCTGATAACCTACGGCGACAAAGCCTTTGGATGTTTTCTCTAACTCTATTAGCGACTGGAGTTTAGCAGTGCTAATCACCACAGGCTTTTCGGTTAGAACTGAACTTTCGTGCTTTAGTGCTGTCGTGATGTAGTCACAATGGGTATGGATTGGAGATGAAATAACCACTAGGTCAGCACAAGACTTAGCATAGAAATCCTCAGGGGATGCATAGATGGGAATTCCCCGATTCAATATTTCATCATAATATGTGGACTTGGAGGCAAAAGGATCCGCAATACCTTTTAGATAGGCATTGGGAATGTCCTTTTGAAGAAATTCTTTCAAATAATTTTCTCCATAACCACCAATTCCAATTAGAAGAACAGAAACCTTATCCATACCACTCACCTATGATAAAATTCAGTCTTCAAATGCGGACTTTAGGATACTCTTTTTATCAACGTAAAGGGCCCCTGTTGGGCAAACTTGGAAGCAGTAGCCGCAGCCAATACACTTATCTGTCTTGGTAGCCTTTTTCTTGCTATCCTCGGCTGATGTCAATTGGATGCCGTCATACCAGCAAACATCAACACAACGCTGACAACCAATACATTTTTTTACATCAACCTGAGCTGTCTTGTAGGCAGATCCAAGTTTGTTCTGACGCTCCTTGGCAAAGGCAGGATCCATATTAAATAGCTTTAGCGCATCACCTTTCAAGGCGTCCATATCGGCATAGCCATGGTCATCCATCCACTTTTCAAACTGAGAAATTAAATGCCTACAGGCCCCTACACCACCAGCACAAGCTAGAGCTCCAAGTTGTACCATGTCACTTCCGGACATGATAAGGCGTAAGGCTTGGTCATAGCTGAAAACTCCCCCACCCGCAAACATCGGAATATCTATGCCTTTATTTCGGGCTTCTGCAACTGCATAGCAAACAATTGGATTGGCCTGAGTTCCGCCGTAACCTGCCCCTGGACGCGCTTCTGTTGTTTTCCAATCAAGGTCGAAATAAAAGCCCTTCCATCTAGCTGTTGGTCCCACGGCGCTGGCGCCAGCTGAAACTGCTTGACGCATAGCTGTTAATGGGTCACAAGCTTCTACGGCAAGTTTTACCATTACAGGAACCGTTGGGACGGTACTACGAATCATTTTTGTGCAGTTGTAGATAAGTTGGTAGTAGTTAAACTGCCTATCGTTAGCTACCGCAACACCTGGGGTGTTGAAGTGAAGTTCGAAGGCATCTGCTCCTGCTAGGGCAAGCTCCTTGGCTTGGCGTTGCCAGTCTTTGGCCCAATCCCCACCTTTGACAATATCACTATAGTGACCAATGGATACCCAAAGCTTAATATCGCTATCAAGTTGGCTCTTAATCTTTTTAACCTCTTCGCAGTACTGCTCTAGGGTGTTCATGGTATCAGGCATTTGGGTTCCCACTGCGTGTGAGTGGAAAGTCGGCTGTCCCTTGTACATACTATCTGCTGAGGGATAGATGAAGCTTCCCCCACCCATGCCATGGCCAAAGTTTCTAAGAACTATTGCACCAGGGTGGCTTTTTGCCGACTTAAGAACATTGTCAGCACCTCTAGTTGCAGGGCTAGAGGCAATGACAAAGGGGTTAATCATATCAAAACATTTTACGTGTAAATCTGCCATAAATTCTCCTATTTTCTTTTACAGCCAATTCTTGAGAGTTTCTGCATCTTTCAAAAATTGCTCTGTGCTATCATCTTTTACAAACTCTAAAAGCGCCCAACCTTCATAGTTTGGCTGTAGTGCATCAAAATAACCTTGCCACTCTTCCTTTCCCTCTGAAAGTGGGCGTCGCCCGCTTTGGTCCCAGTGAAAGATATGAAGATTGACAATTTTGCTACCAAGAACACAAATGCCATCTTCGCGTTGTTTCTGGGGCATAGCCAAATTTGGTTGCCATAAGGTGCGGAAATTGGACCGGTCCACATCCTGTAGGAAACGTAATCCACTTTGGTTTGTGTCAGTAACAGTGTTCTTATGCCACTCCAAGGCCACAATAAGCTTTGCATCCTTGGCTAAATCGGCTATCGTTTTGGCCTCTTGCACCATTGAAGCCCATTCTGCTTCAGTGACCTTATTTGAGGGCTTATTCCCGCCCCAAATTCGGATGATCTTGGCCCCAAGAGCTTGGGCATTTAAAATACGACACTTAAAGTCCATGCCCTGACCTAGGCGGTAGTAGGAACCATACTGAACAATCTTTAACCCGCTAATAGCAGTAAGGGAACCAACCTTAGAAGCATAGTGGTAGTCCTTTTCTGGAATATGATGATTTTCACTCCACTCAATACCCTTTAGTCCTGCCTTAACAGCCAAGGCAATAACTTCTTCGGGAGTCTTTGTTTTAAATGTTGCAGAAACTAAACCGGGAAGTATCTTCATCATAGCGCCTTCACCTTTGCCCAAAGTTGGTCATCTGCAAATACGCCAAGATGCATACTTTCTTCCCGAGTCTTTTTCATGCCTTCTCCAGGATAGTGAACGCTTGAGCTCGATGTAACTGGGGTAGAATTGGTCATATCCGCAAGGGTTTTTCCAATCTGCTCTTCTAAGGCATCCTTATCTGGGAAGTTGTCTAAACTGATAGCAATAAAGAGCTGAGAAAGCTCTGTTTCTGTTGGAAGCTCCCCTACTGCACGGCTAGTTCGTCCACCCGCAAGGCTTGAAGCAATTAGGTCCAAAACCAAGGAAAGACCAGAGCCTTTCCAGTAGCCAATGGGAAGAACTTGGTGTGTCTCTAAAATGGCGACGGGGTCACGTGTGATGTTGCCATCTTTGTCTATGCCTCCATCCACAGGGCAGAGCATGCCTTCACGCTTATACTTTTCTAGCTTTCCATAGCTAAACATTGACATAGCAACATCTACCAAAACTGGAGTGTCCTTGTAAGGAATTGCAAAAACTACAGGGTTGTTCCCAAGTTTGGCTTCTTTGCCACCCCAAGCTGGCATGTTAGGGACCGTGTTTGTCCATAAAATACCAATGCAGTTGTTGTTAACAGCTTGAATACCATAGTTACCTGGGCGCATCCAATGGTTGGTATTTTTTAGGGCAACAATACCCACTGCATGCTGTTTGGCCAAAGAAATTGCCTGATTCATGCAAATCCAGGCATTCAAATTGCCAGGGCCGCGCTGGCCATCCCAGCGTTGGATAATGCCAATTTGCTCGGAGAAAATTGCTCTTTTAGTTACATCTACCGATCCATTTTGGATGGAGGCAATAAACTTTGGAAAACGCTGCAGACCATGAGTGTGCACCCCGTCTGCGCTTGCATCAGCAAAGAGTTTGGCCGAAAGGGTGGCATCTTCTCCAGTTATTCCGTACTTTTCCAGCACGCGAACAAACTCTGCTACCATATCTTCATACTTAATTCTCATAATCAGCCCTTTACTGCGCCAACCATAACGCCTTTGACAAAGTACTTCTGTAGGAACGGATAGATTAGCAGAATTGGGACAGTGGCAACGACGATTGTTGCATACTTAACTGAATCACTTGCTAGAGCAAGTGCGTCCGCACCACCTGCGGTGGCGAAGTTGGCCTCATCCAGAATAAGAAGTTCGCGAAGAATTAGTTGGAGGGGATATTTGGATCGTTCGCGAAGGAAAATCATGGCGTTGAACCAAGAATTCCAGTGATAAACAGCGTAGTAAAGTGTTATGACGGCGACAGTTGCTTTTGTCAATGGAGTCATAATCTGGAATAAAATCCGCACGTGACCTGCACCATCTATCATGGCGGATTCTGGCAAACTGTCTGGAACAGAGGCCATTGCGGTGCGCATAACGATTAGATTGAAGGTGTTAATTCCAACGGGAAGGATTAACGCCCATCTAGACCCTGTTAGGTGTAAGTGATGAACAACCAGATAGAACGGAATGGTGCCACCTTGAAAATACATTGTGAAGACGATTAGCAATGTGAATATTTTCACAAGCATGGCGCCTTTTCGAGATAACACGTAAGCTCCGATTAGTGACAGAAGGATGTTCAGGGCCGTTCCGACTACCACAATAAAGATTGTATTCATGTAACCTGATAGAATGTTAGGGTTTTTAGCCACAACCTGATAGGCGATTGTGGTAAACTTATACGGCCGTAAAAATAATGTGTCGCGCTTCATGACCTCTACTGGGTCGGATAGTGATGCAAATAGTATGTTCAATACGGGCAGTAGCACTGCCAAGGTAAGTAGTGTACAAATGATAATATTCACTACGTTAAATATGTTTTCACCGATAGTGTGTTTTACTTTCATACCATCCTCCTTACCACAGGCTGTTGCCACTTAGTTTCTTACTAATCTTATTGGTTATCCAAACAAGGCCAAAGCAAACTACCGAGTTAAAGAAGCCAACGGCTGCTGAGTATGACCAGTTAAGTTCTAGAAGGCCCTTTCTATACACATATGTATTAATTACATCTGCAACTTCATACGTAAGGGGTTTATACATCAATATGATTTTCTCATATCCAACGTTGAACATTTTTCCAACTTGCAGTATCAGCATGATAACGATTGTCGGCAGCAAGCACGGCAATGTGACCGAAATTAGTTGCCTGAACTTCCCCGCCCCGTCTATTGTTGCCGCTTCATACAAATCTGCATCAATTGATGTCAACGCAGACAGATATATAATTGAGTTCCACCCAGTGTTCTGCCATATTGCCGACAGTATGTACAACGGCAAGAAGTACTGTTTTTCATTCAACATTGTCACTGGTTTCATTCCGAATACCTTGGACAGAAACGTTGTCAGTGCTCCATTTCTTGCTGTTAAATCTGATAGTATTGCTACTACAACGACTACCGAAATGAAATGCGGTATGTACGTCACCGTCTGCACGACTTTAGAGAACCTTCTTGATCTTAGCTCATTAATCAATAAGGCCAAAATTATTGGCATTGGAAACGTAAATACCAATGTAGACACTGATATTTTTATTGTGTTCAGCAACACTCTCTGAAAGTAGTAATCACTGAAGAAGTCTTTAAAATGCTTCAGTCCTACGAACTTACTTTTAAAAAATCCCAGCGCTGGCTTATAGTTTTGGAATGCAATTGTCAGTCCTATCATCGAACCATACTGGAATATCAAATACCAAAGCAGGACTGGCAGAAACAAAAAGTATAGTGTTTTGTTCTTATACCAGTCTTTTTTCAATTTCGTAGCTAACGTAACTTGTTGACCTTCTTCTATCTGGGCCGATTTTTTTCTTAACGACACAGTATCCTCCTGTTTCTATACTTTTCACCACCACCCAAATTTGTAAATTGTCATTTTTCCTTATCAAGTGTCAGTTTTTTCCACCACACTCAAAGCCATATTTATTTCCCTGTGGCTCTCTCCACTCCACATAAAATTCAAGCTTCAATCCTATATTTGACAACTTTTTTAATGAAAAATTGGTGTCTAACTCCTTTTGGGGATTAATTTTTAAAAAGTGCATGTTTATATTTATGCGTTAAACTTTGGTGTGTGGAGGCATAGATGATATGAAAAGAAACTGGATAACAAATACACAATCGCAGAATTCTCTGCACTCTTCGTGATATGGATTTTACAAAGTATCCCAAAAGTCGAATAAACCGCACTCAAAACGATTTTTGCCTTAAAAAATCATC
>X301_European_Hare__coassemble_1034_pt1 | contig 23323 bp, 17 predicted proteins | sample X301_European_Hare__metabat2_high_PE_015 | metagenome-assembled genome bin X301_European_Hare
AGTGATACGTGGTATCACTTTTCGGCTTAAATTCTAACAAAAAGTGATACGCGGTATCACCTTTCGGCTTAAATTCTAACTAAAAGTGATACGCGGTATCACCTTTCGGCTTAAATTCTAACAAAAAGTGATACGTGGCATCCCCTTTTGTTGTTGCTGTTCACAGCCGATTTACTAGGTTTAGCAAAGTTGGTCGCTTTTAAGTTATCTTGCAGATTCAAGGAAAACGATATTTGCAAGCAAATAAATCTAATGGTCATGTATGACAAGATGTCGGGGTTACCTGTCCACTATAGAAAATTGCCTGAAAACATTCCTGATGTAGAGCATTAAGATATTCTCTGAGGCTTCGGAATTAATAGAGGATGAGGATAATTATCTAGAGGATTTTGATTGTTACGGAAAGGAATGCATGTATCCATACTCGATTAAAAAACAGATACGGTTGGACGAGGGACTGCTGCTAATCAAAGACTATGTTTATTCTTTGATCCAGAACTTCAAGGTGCAGAGTGTAAAGAAATAACTAAGACAATAAAAGATTTCAGCGATGCTTTATAGCAATATCAGGAGGAAAAAGCAGTACTTAATAAAAAGAAATGTAGTTTCTGAGTTTGCTGGAAAGCAGGTAAATATCTTTGATGAATTCGGATTTGACATACCAAATGGAAGTCGGTCTGTAAAAAGTAAACCAAAAAGCAAGCCTAAAAACAATGAAAAAAAGGGGCTTAGGGTTTGTTCTAAAATTGACTGCAAAATTCAGAAGGAAAGAACTTGGCTAACTTTGCATGAAAAGTAACTTTTTAGTTCATCAAGTAGCAGAAGTGTAGAAAGCCCGCTTAATTAGCAAGCTACTCCCCTTCCCTACTTACGGTACAACTTCAAACATGCATCACGTAGGCCGAAGCTGAGGCGAAAACAATGCTCCCCCTTTTTATTTTCGACTTTGAGAAATAGACTTGGATTCTTGGGGTGCTTGGATTGCATGCTCATAAGTGGCAGATAAGAGTAGCGGTTTCAGTTCACTTCTACACTCACTCCCACACTCACACATCAAAGCCAACATAAAAGAAAACGAAACTCATGGAAGAAGTAGGATTTTGGCAAAATATTAGAAGATTATTGCTACTAAATTTTTTTTAACACTTTATTCCGAAATGTCAATAGTGTAAAATAGAGACATGAATATTCTAATGATTACTAGCGAGACTGTTCCATTCTCAAAATCCGGTGGACTTGCGGACGTAGTAGGAGCCATTACACCAGCACTAATTGCAAAAGGCCACGACGCAAGAATCGTTGTGCCCAGCTATAACACAAAGATTCAAGACTCAGGGGACCTAGTCTGCACACTTTCGATAGAAATGTTAAGTGGGCCAGAGCAGGTTGAAATTCGTTCAAAAACCATCTATGGCTCTGCCGCAAACGGCACAACTTCAAGTACCGCTGGCGTAGATGCTGATGCAAGCAATGCCAGTGGCGTTACATACTATTTCATTTGTCACAAAGTATTTAATGATAGACTTGGCATATACGGAGACACCAGTTTCACTCCATACTCTGATAACTTTTTCCGCTTTGCGCTAATGAGTAAGGCGGCTCTACAACTTTGCGAGGTTATTAACTGGCGGCCCGATATTCTGCACTGTCATGACTGGACTGCAGGTCTTGTGCCATACTTCTTAAAACTAAATCGAAGCCAGTTTTTCATGGGAACACAGACAGTGTTTACCATACATAATTTAGCTTACCAGGGAACATTCCCCAGAATGGACTTTCTGTATGCAAATGTAAGGCCGGATGATAACTTGTTCTTCAATGGACAAATAAACATGATTAGGGCCGCGCTGATATATTCGGACTACATCACTACGGTCAGCCCAACGTATGCAAAAGAAATACAAACCCCGCAGTACGGGTGCGGTTTGGACAGCATTTTGCAAAAGAGACACAACAAGTTGTGCGGCATAGTAAATGGCATAGATACAAAAGAATGGAACCCAGAAGAGGATGCGCTTATTCCATATCACTTTAGCATAAATGATATGGCAGGAAAGGCCGATCTGAAGCGAGAAATACAGCAACATTTTAAGTTGCCAGTAAGGCCAGATGTTCCGCTATTTGCAATGATTAGCCGCCTTGCGGCTCAGAAAGGGTTCGACACATTGATTAACTGCTTAGAAAACATTGTAAGCGAAAACGATGTACAGTTTGTCATTATTGGAACTGGAGACGCTAATTTGGAAAATAAACTAAAAGATATTGGAGAAAGGCATGAAAACGTGTCAGTTAACATACTTTTTTCCAACAAATATGCGCATTTAGTCGAATCTGGAAGTGATTTTTTCCTTATGCCAAGTAGGTATGAGCCTTGCGGACTGAATCAAATATACTCTCTTCGCTATGGCACAATTCCAATTGCTCATAAAACCGGAGGACTTGCTGACACAATAATTGATGTGGATAACTTCCATGGTCAGGGCACTGGTATTCTTTTCGAAGAGTTAAATGAAGACCAAATCACAAATAGCATCAAAAAAGCTTGCAGGATATACAAACAACAAAGCGGAGCGGACTCCATAAAGGAGATTCGAAAGCGAGCAATGCAACAAGATTTTTCATGGCCAGCGTCTGCCGACCAATACATAAGTGTTTATACAAAGTTAATAGACAAAACAGGAGGGAAAAAATGAGCAAACCAAAAGTGGTTGCCATTATTCTAGGTGGAGGAAAAGGCACAAGACTTTATCCACTAACAGCAGACAGGGCAAAACCTGCCGTACCTTTCGCAGGGAAGTACAGACTAGTAGACATTCCCATTTCAAACTGCATAAACAGTGGATACACAAAAATCTATCTGCTAACGCAGTTCAACTCGGCATCACTGCATAACCACATTGCTAGCACCTATGTCTTTGACCAGTTCAACTCAGGCTTTGTACAGATTCTTTCTGCAGAACAAACCTACAATAGCGAGTCCTGGTACCAAGGCACAGCCGATGCAGTTCGCAAGAACCTAAAGCACTTTCACGACCAAGAAGCCGACTACTATCTGATCCTCAGCGGTGACCAGTTGTACAGAATGGACTTCTCGAAAATGCTTCAACGCCACATCGAATCTGGCGCGGAGCTCACCGTGGCAGCAAAACCCATCTCTAGACAGGAATGCACCGGCTTGGGCATCATCAAGACCGACGACAATGGCATGATTACACAATTCCTGGAAAAGCCTGCCCCCGATTTGGACATCACCGACTACAAGGTCAACAAAGCCTACCTAAAGGAATCCTTGGGCGTAACTCCTGACACAAGCAACGAGTACCTTGCCTCCATGGGAATCTACATCTTCACTGCAAAAACAATGGAGCAAGCCTTGGACAATGACAAAACCGACTTTGGCAAAGAGATTATCCCACAACTCACCAAGGACCGCCCAGTGGCCTCGTTCTTGTTCGACGGGTTCTGGGAGGACATTGGAACCATCAAGGCCTTCTATGACACAAATCTTGACATCGCCAGCATCCGACCGAAATTCAACTTCTACGACGAGGAAATGCCAATCTACACCCACCGACGCCAGCTCCCCGCAACGAAGATCAATTTCAGTAATATAACAAGTTCATTGACATCAGAGGGCTCGATTATTACCAATGCCTATGTAGTGAATTCAATTATCGGTGTGCGTACGATTATCGATAGTGGTGCATCTCTGGATGGTGTATATTGCATGGGCGCGAAGTATTACGAATCCGATGCCCAAAAAGCCGAAAATGCGGCCAAGGGCATTCCCAACATCGGTATCGGCAAGGGCACAATCATCAAGCGTGCTATCATAGATATGAATGCCCGCATTGGCGATGGTTGCCGCATTGGAATTGACAACATTCCACGCAAGGACGGAGATTTCGGTGACTACTCCATCCATGATGGCATTATCATCATCAACAAGGGCGTGACCATCCCCAACGGCACCGTCCTTTAACTCCCAAATTACCATCGATATCTATTTAAAAAGTGGGGCCATCTGCCCCACTTTTTTTTCACTCCCCTATTCTATCCAATATAGCATCACACGGATGGACTTAGTAAAAGTCACGCTCTTTTCACTATAGAATAACAATTGCCGGAGCTAGAAAATGAACAATGGCAATGCCAAGTGTTATAAAACCCAAGGTGTTTCTTTTTTTGTTGTTGTACTCAACATCCATCTTTCCTAGGTGCTTAATTAAGTAAATCAACACAATTATGATGGTTACGGCAGGAAGAATGTCGCCCAAAATCACAGGGCCAGGAGCAATTGGAAAAAACACCAAGGCAAGAGCTATTAAAATACCAATAGCAATCAAAACATATTTTACAAAGACGTTTGAATTAATATAATTCTTTATGTTTATTAAAAATAATAATTTGGCCCCGTACTTATCCACAAGAAGCAAACCCGCAGCAAGAACCAAATAAATGACAGAAAGCAGATAGAATTGGACCATATCTGAATAATACCCACAGTAATGCCATTGTGCAACATCACAAAATAATAACTTAAACTTAATTCACTATTATGGTAGTATAGAAGCATGAAGCGTCTTGATGCATTTCACAGGTTTTATCCTATACTCGGAGTCGTACTTGCACTAATACTGATATTAAGTCCAATCCTAATAATGCTTGTCCAAAGCCTAGATGCGTTTAGCCAGGTCTTCACCAATACAAACCTACTTTGGGGTATTGCCTATGCGATATTAAACTCTCTAGCCTGCTCATTAGTATCGCTAATTTTAAGTCTTCCCTGTGCATATGTACTTTCTAGATATAAATTTCCATTAAAAAACTTTTTTAGAAGCGTTTTATTTTTAGCCATGGCAATGCCAACAGCCATATACTCTTTGGCTATGAACGCTGGTCCACTAGGAGCAACGACGCTAGCAGCTACAAGTCCAGAGTCCATAACATTCATATCAAAACTTCAGTCATTCATTGCTACAATTCCTAGTTGGCTCAAAACAGATATTGCTTTTGTAATACTCAATATCCCAATTATTGCAGTCATTGTTGGCGACGCTTGGTCCCGATTAGATAGGGTTTACGAGCATAGTGCATTGTCTCTTGGATATAGCAAAAACAAAGCATTTATAACAACCACACTCCCAATGCTAAGGTCAGCTTTAGTTTGCTCATTCAGCCTATCCTTTATTAGATGCTTCACAGACTTAGCAATAAGACCAACTGGGATTGCTGGAACAATAATAAACCTAGATGCAGACACGGCAGCCGCAGTTGGAATCTTATCTACCTTAATCTCACTTTTAGTCCTTTTTACTCTGTACATTTCTGGTTCAAAAATGGACAGAACATCCACAGTAAAAAGCGCACCAACCAGAATAGTGAAGCCTGGCAAAAAAGTACTACTATTTATATACGTAACCATCATAACTCTAGCAATCTGGCTTCCAATTTTCTACTTCATCATCAGTAACTTTGATGTAACAACACTCAAGGCCTACTTCACCTCGTTAAATCCTCTAGCATCGCCAGTCATACTTACCATATTACTAAGTTCCGCAGTTGCCCTTGTTGTAGCCATTATCGCAACCTTCATCGGACTTCGACTCTGCTTTATGCGAGTTAACCTAGGAACTTCACTTATGCCCTTTGTGGCACCACTAGCCATTGGCCCATGCATAATCGGATTTGGCTACTATATATTATCTTTCTATCTTGGCCTACCACCGACACTGCTTCAAACTACCTCGGCTCAACCAAATCTAATCCAGAACATTCTCCAAAGCAACCTACTAATAATGGCCCTTTCTCACATAACAATTGCCATTCCAGTATCCATAGTTGTCATGATTCCAATCTTCAATAGAATACCTCGGTCCCTTTGCATGACATCAATGAGTTTGGGCCTTAGCCTTGAAAAAAGTTACATAAAAACAGACCGAACAATCTTAAACCCCATAGTTTGGGCCTCTATAGTAATAATATTTGCCATCAGCTTAACTGACTTCGGCTCAGTAGCCTTCACTGGCGGAGTCTCCCTTTCAAATAGCATAATGGCACTAGCCAAAGCGGGAGACATTAGTGGAGCAGCAGTCTTGTCCTCCATACTTTTGGCCATCTACCTGCTATTATTTATCATTGGGGCAAGTTTGATTAGAAGAGGAGAAAAAAATGTCTGAAATCGGCATTGCATGCAATGAAATCAAGAAGAACTACCCAAATCTGACCATCAAAGTCAATTTTCAAATCAACAAAGGCGAGCTTGTCTCTATAATCGGCCCCTCTGGATGCGGCAGAAGCACTGTACTGAAACTAATCTGCGGCCTTGAAGCCCCAGATTCCGGCACCATTGCCATAAACGGCACTGATGTGACCAACATCCAATCAGACAAACGCAAGGTCGCAATCGTCCTTCACGGCTACGCCCTTTTCCCCCATATGAACGTCGAGCAAAACATCATCTACCCCATGAAAAACCGCCGCCTCTCCAAGGACGAAATGAAAACCGAAACCCGACGCCTTCTAGAACTTGTAAACCTCTCTGGCTTCGAAAAAAAACAAGTCAAAGACCTGACAGTCGCCGAACAACAAAAAACCGTCCTAGCGCGCGCCATTGCCTCAAACCCCGATGTCCTCCTTCTAGACGAGCCCCTCTCCACCCTCGACTCCCACCTTCGACTCGACCTTCGCAACGAAATCCGCGAAATCCAGCGCAAAACCGGCATCACCACCATCTTCGTCACCAACAACCCAGAAGAGGCCCTTAGCATTTCTGACCACATCATCGTCATGCGCGACGGCTCAATCGAGCAAATTGGCACCCCCGAAGACATCTACCGCCGCCCCTGCTCCGAATTCGTCGCCACCTTCACCGGAGAATGCAACATCCTCCCCTATGATGTCATCCTCAAAACCCTCCACGTCCCCGAAACCGAGCGTTCCAAAATCATCTACCAATGCTATGGCCCCGGCCACCGCCTCATCTTCCGCCCCGAGGACATGGTCGTCAACGACATGCCAGGACTCCCCTTCCCCGAATTCTATCCACACCTCCGTTTCGAACATGCCAAAATCATCCGGAGCGAGTACCTTGGCAAGGAATACCTAGTGACACTTCAGTACGAAAACCTAATTATTAAAGTCTACACAGTCTATAAACCCGCCTCAGACACCATCACTGCCGGTATCCGCATGAACAAAATCCTAGAGTTCAACGATGGTCGGCTTATCAGGAACTAAATCGCTATTTTTCAGCTTTTTCCTCTCAGTTTCTCTCGCCTCCTACTCTTTAAGCGCCCTCTAGTAATTCCGCAGTACAGTAAAACCATGGCCTCAATTAAGTATTAAGTAGCTAAATTTGGGCAAAACACAATCAATAAGCTCCCATCCCTCTAATTTTTCAATTTCTGGGAAAGAAAAGCCTTCAAAGACAGATAAGACCTGTTTTAAAGGCTAAAACAGGTCTTTATGTCCGCATACTGGACTAAAACAAATAAGTAGACTAGCTATAAATAGTAACACTTTCTACTTTTGCGTTAAAAATAGATATTAGTAAACTTGGACTATTTGTTGCTCTTTATAAAGCCCTTTGGCTGCACTCTGGCACTCTTGTCAGCCCAAAGACTATTTAGAACCTCCAACTCCTGATTCTCGGTAAGCTCCGTATATGGATTAATTCTTTCTGTTTTTCGAACCTTGAGGGCTTCTCCAGTGAGAAGTTTGTAAATGTCACAATATCCATCAGCAGCTCGCTCAAGAGAAACAGCCTTAGTAGCATTAATTGATTTCTGCAACTCAAGCTTCTTTTTTTGATCCCTAAGTGCTTTTCTCTTTGCGCTAAAATCAGCGCGAACTGAATCCGATGCATTCTTTGGAGTCTTTAGTGCTTTAATCTGCTGCTCAATGTTAGCAATGTTAGCCTCAATTTCAGGTTGAGCATTTAAGTATTCATCACAACTTTGGGCTGATGTCTTAGCAACCATTCGAACAAATCTAGGACTAATTCGCTTCTTGGCATTTCGAATTGTTAGGCTTTCCGAAAGGTCATCTTCTTCATCGTCAGATTCAGCCACAGGCTCTGGTTCCACTACTGGCTCAGGCTCAACCACAGGCTCTGGCTCCACTACTGGCTCAGGCTCAACCACAGGTTCAGGTTCCGCAACAGGCTCAGGTTCAACCACAGGTTCTGGTTTCACTACTGGCTCGGGTTCAGCCACAGGTTCTGGCTCAACTACTGGCTCAGGCTCAACCATGGGTTCTGGCACGATGGGCGCGATGTTTTCTACAGATTTGAGATTTGGAACAACAGTCTGCTTCTTTTTGGGGTGAAGAAAATTAAAAAGTTTGCTATGCCTTGGTTCTGCAACCTTGGTGCCTTTTTTAATCTTTTTCTTTTTAGTAGGCTCTGGAGCGGGCTTAACTTGACTAGCCCTTATGCGAGCCTCTCGTTCGGCCCTGGTCATTTCTACCCCGTCGTAAACAACAAGGTAATCTTTACCTCTGTCCCTATTCTTGGATGCAAGTTTCACAACTTTATTTTTTTTTGACATCGTCCCTCCGATTCTATGCAAAGCAACATACTTAAACTATAAATCAAAATTGTGCTTTTTTCAAACATGATATTTATAAAAATTCATTGAAAACGTGCGCCATTTAAGGTTTTTCAGAGAAAAGGGCTACAAGAGAACAATAGGTTGAGGACATGGAACCCTAGGACAATAAATCAAGCCCAGCAACTTTCAAAAAAGTAGTGGGCATGACTAATCAAGTTTCATGTCTTTTATGTTTTTAATTTCGTCGCGAAGGACGGCAGCGCGCTCAAACTCAAGGTCCTTGGCGGCCTGAAGCATCTGGGCCTCCAGTTCCTTGATGTACTTCTTGCGCTGGGAAGCGTCAAGGAGGTTGTAAGAGGCCTTGCGAACCTTGATGTCTGCTTTTTGATCAACAACTGCATCATCGCGCTCGCGCTCAAGAATGTCCTCGACCGCTTTGACAATGGACTTGGGCGTAATGCCATGCTCCTTGTTGTATGCCATCTGAATGGCACGGCGCTCCTGAGTCTCCGAAATGGCCTCTTTCATTGCATCGCTAATTCTGTCAGCGTACATAATTACATGGCCATCAACGTTTCTAGCCGCACGGCCGATGGTCTGAATCAGCGACGTAGTACTTCGCAAAAAGCCAATTTTGTCGGCATCCAAAATGGCCACTAGGGACACTTCTGGTAGGTCGAGACCTTCCCTAAGGAGGTTTATGCCTACTAGAACATCAAAGTTACCGGCGCGAAGGTCACGGAGGATTTCAACGCGCTCAATTGTTTCAATGTCGGAATGAAGGTAGCGAACTCTCACTCCCTTAGATGCAAAGAAGTCGGAGATATCTTCGGCCATTCGTTTTGTTAGGGTAGTAACCAAAACTCTTTCGTTTTTTTCTGTACACTTTCGGATTTCGCCAAACAAGTCTTCAATTTGGCCCTCAGTACTTTTGACAGTAATTTCTGGGTCTAAAAGCCCTGTGGGGCGAATTACCTGAGTGACAATGGTACTACAAAGTGACCTTTCTAACTTGCCAGGAGTGGCAGAAACAAAGATTCGCTGGCCAGTGACTTGGTCGAACTCATCAAACTTAAGGGGGCGGTTGTCTAAGGCAGAGGGCAATCTGAAGCCATATTCTACTAAGTTAGATTTTCTTGAGTGGTCACCTTCGTACATTGCTCCTATTTGAGGAAGCGTAACATGGGACTCGTCTATAAACGTCAAAAAGTCGGGTTGAAAGTAGTCCAGCAAGACGGCAGGGCGCTCGCCAGGGGCTCGATTTGAGAGAGGGCGGCTGTAGTTCTCAATCCCGGGGCAGTAGCCAATTTCCTGGAGCATTTCCAGGTCGTATTCGACGCGTGTTTTGATACGTTCGGCTTCAACGGGGCGACCGGTGTTGAGAAAAAGTTCGTATTGGCTTTCCATTTCGGAGCGGATGCGTTCTATGGCGGCAACGACTTGTTCCTTTGGCATGACGAATTGCTTGGCGGGATAGAGAGTGAAGCTGTCTTGGCGGGCCTGTTTTTCGCCGGAGATGGGGTCGAACCATTGGATGCTTTCGATGGTGTCCCAGTCGAGCGTGATGCGTACGGCGCTGTCTAGGTACGGGGGGAAGATGTCGATTGTGTCGCCATGGGAACGAAAGCAGCCGCGACTTAGGACCATGTCGTTGCGTTCGTACTGCATGCGGGCAAGTTGTTCTAGTTCAGCGCGGTGGTCAAAGACCTGGCCGGTACGGAAGACGTGCGTCATGTCCCGTAGGGACACGGGGTTGGCAAGGCCGAAGATGCAGGACACGGTAGCCACGACGATGACATCTCGGCGTTCCATCAGGGAGAAGGAGGCGCTTAGTCGCATGCGGTCAATTTCTTCGTTTACGTCGGCGTCCTTTTCAATGTACAAATCCTTGCCAGGAACATAGGCTTCTGGCTGGTAGTAGTCGTATGTTGAGACGAAATATTCGACTCTGTTTTCAGGGAAAAATGACTTAAACTCTCTGTAAAGTTGAGCGGCAAGTGTCTTGTTATGTGACAAAACAAGGGTCGGACGCTGCACTTTCTCTATGATTTTTGCCATAGTAAAGGTCTTTCCGGACCCCGTTACACCTTTTAGGGTTTGATATCTATCCCCGTTTAAAACGCCCGCCGACAGTTTGTCTATTGCCTGTTGTTGGTCACCGGATACGTCAAATTGGGAGTGAACAACAAAGGGCTTGTCCACCCACTTAACTGCTCCGTGGACGTTATAGACCATGTCCCCGCCCCATGAGGAGTCAACTTCTGCCATGCCTGGCCCGTCTGGGCCAGACTGAAGCTTAAGTTTTTCCATCTCATCTTTATTTGGAATCTGGAATCTAAACGCCTCTGTGGGGTAGCGATTCTCTAGCTTTGATGCTGGCGTTTCAGAACTTGCGCCTTCAGATGTGGAAGTTGCACCTGACGTGCCCGCATGTTTTGAACCACCCACAGAGCCAGGTGCAATCTTAGTGTCCGCACCGCCTCCATTGGCAGACCACTTGTTTGGGGATTTTTCTTTCATTTGTTACCTATTTATCCAGCTGAGATTATCATCAGTTCTTTCAACAAGGCCAATTTGAAGCCTTATAGAGGTCCCATTTCTATCAATCATAACAGGCACAACATCCCCGGGTTTAGTGTTAGAAAGCGCCGTAAACAAGTCGCTATAATCAGAAACAGAAACACCATTAATTTCCGTAATGATGTCCCCACCAAGGTAAATGACTGAAGATCCGTAGCGCACCTGCTGAGTTCCGGCCCTCAAACCAGCCTGATCGGCAAGACCGCCTGGGACAACCTGACTAACCAAAAGACCATTAGAAACCTTAAGAGAAGCATAATCAACAATAGTTTGTGAAAGCTGCACGGGAACAATATCAAGCCAACCACGACTAACCTTTCCATATTGCACAATATCATTAACCGACGCAGCCGCAGTATTGGACGCAACCGCAAAATTCATCCCCTGACTTGTTCCACTTGTACTATATATCGAAGTATTAATCCCAATAACCTGACCAGCCGTATTCAAAAGGGGCCCTCCAGAATTCCCTGGGTTAATCGGGGCACTTGTTTGAACCATTCCAAGCAAAACATTCCCCTCCTCGTCTCGAATCGGTCGGCTAAGTCCCGAAATAATACCCGTCACCATCGTCCGGTCATACCCAAACGGGTTCCCAATCGCAATCACTTTCTGGCCCACAAGTAGCGAATCCGAATCCCCAAACGCCAGAACGCTAATCTCCGTCTCCGCCAACGGGGTAATTCTAATCACAGCAATATCATTCTCCTTGTCCGCGCCTAGCAAATTAGCCGAATAAACCGAGCCATCATAAAGAGATACGGTAATAATCGATGCATCCGCAATCACGTGGTAATTCGTCACAATCAACCCATCCGTCGAAATAAAAAACCCCGACCCAGTATCACTTTCCGGCACAGCATTAAAATAGGACGAGTCATCTGTCACCTGTGTTTCTATATGAACCACCGCCTTATTGCATCGTTCGAAAATACTTATATTTTGAAGCTCATCATCGCTATACGTCCATGCTCCCCTATCACCGACAAAAAGATTAGCGCCAGAATCCCCATAATAAATATCATCAACAGGAACCCCAGCCATCTCTAAAAGAGCCTTTTCTCCATCCGTCTCAATAACTTGAGCCATGGCCTTTCTTAGTTCTTCAATACGCTGCTTAGATGAAAGAGCCTCCGTCCATCTGTAAAGAACAAAAGCGACAATGGCCGCAACAATTACAGAGGCAATAATAACCAAAACAAGAAAAAATTTGTTCTTGCCCTTCATCTATATCTCCGATGAATTCATCTCCGCTGAATTCATTTCTGCCCTAAGCGGTGGTACGCATCCAGACTTCAAGCAATTTAATGCCGCAGCCTTATTCGCAAAGGCCAAAGCCTCTGCAATGCTCTTCTTATCTAAATCATCAGCATCTTTTACAAGGTTGTGATCTTGAAGATAAACTATTATAGCAGCAGAAAATGTATCCCCACAACCAACAGTATCAACAATTTTATCAACCTTATATGGCTTCGAGTCAACTCTAAAATACTTACTGTACCAAGTACTTCCCCTAGAACCTCTAGTTACAATCAAATTCCACTCACAAAGACTGGAAAACCTTTTTTCTGCCTGGTCCAAATCCATATCTGGATACAAAAAAGCAATATCCTCTTCACTAGCCTTAACAACATTGCACCAAGGAACAATAGAGAAAATTTTCTCTCTAAAAGCCTCAGTATCCTCAACAATGTTTGCCCTGATGTTGGGGTCAAAAAACAATTTTGGCCTTGTTTCTATCGAGTGAATTGCTGGAATTATCGCATTACACACTGGCTCCATCAGCATAGATATAGAGCCAAAAAAAACCATATCAATGTCATCCTCGTTAGAGAATGCCTTAGAAAGTTCGGCCTCAGTGACCTGACAGGTTGCCGTTCCCTCATAGTCAAAATCTTGATCAACATCAGCCACACTGCATAGTGTTGGGTATGGACTATTACACAACTGTGGGTCAAAAACAACACCATCATTAATTAATTTTTCCATAATCTGGTGCCCATAGTTGTCACTTGAAATTTTACCAAAGTATGTGACAGTCCCACCAAGTCTTGACGCTGCAACAGCTACGTTCAGCGGGCATCCGCCAACATGACCTTCCCCATTTATTATATTAATAAGAGATTCTCCTACAGATGCTAACATTAAAGCCTCCTCCGTTATAATACACTATATGGTGTAAAATTTACAATTGTGCTACTATCAGCTATCATTTTATATCTTAAAACCTTTTGTTATCGCCCCTTTGGAAGGGCAACGGAGGAAACATGGACAACACAAAAATCGCCAATCCGGATGCATCAAATCCATCTGACGACAAAACTTCCCTTAATTTCATAGAGAAGATCATCGAAGACGACCTTGCCAACGGCCGAGTACCCAACAACAAAATTGTAACGCGCTTTCCGCCAGAGCCAAATGGCTACCTCCACATTGGCCACATCAAAAGCATCTGCCTAAACTTTGGACTTGCAGAAAAATACGGCGGAATCTGCCACCTCAGACTGGATGACACAAACCCAGAAAAAGAGGACATGGAATACATCCAATCCATCAAATCTGATATCAAATGGCTGGGCTTCGACTGGGGAAAGTACGAATATTACGCATCTGACTACTACCAGCAGCTTCACGACATAGCCGTAAACCTAATTAAGCAGGGCCTTGCCTACGTCGACAGCCAAACACCCGAACAGGTTAAAGAAAACCGCGGCACACTGACAACCCCAGGCAAAAACAGCCCAGACCGTGACCGTAGCATCGAAGAAAACCTTAGGCTCTTTAAAGAAATGGGAGAGGGTAAGTATCCTGAAGGCACATACCTACTTAGGGCAAAACTGGACATGACAAGCCCCAACATCAACATGCGCGACCCTGCCCTATACCGCATCAAATTCGCCCAACACCCTAGAACCGGCAACAAGTGGTGCATCTACCCCATGTATGACTTCACACACCCCATCTCCGATGCCATAGAGGGCATCACTCACTCCATCTGCACCCTTGAATTCGAAGACCATCGCCCCGCCTATGACTGGGCCTGCTCCATAGACGGCATAGAACACACCCCTCATCAGTATGAATTCGCTCGACTGAACATCAACTACTTAGTCATGAGCAAGCGTAAGCTAATGAATTTGGTAAAGCTCGGCATCGTAAATGGTTGGGATGACCCTCGCATGCCCACTATCAGCGGCATCCGTCGTCGTGGCTACTCTCCTCAGTCCATGAAAGACTTCGTCTCTCGCGTCGGCGTCGCCAAGGTGGAATCAGTTGTCGACTACTCACTCATGGAGTTCTGCGTCCGCGAAGACCTAAACAAGCGCGCCAAACGTGTCATGGCCGTCCTTGACCCCATCAAACTTGTCATCGACAACTACCCTGAAAACAAAACCGAATACTTTGAAATCGAAAACAACCCCGAGGACCCCTCGGCCGGCACTCGCCAAATCCCTTTCACTAAAGAACTTTACATCGAACGCGAGGACTTCATGGTCGACCCACCAAAAGGCTACCATCGACTCTACATCGGCAACGAAATCCGCCTCAAAACCGCCTACTACGTCAAGGCCACCTCTTACGAAACGGACGCTGACGGATGCATTACCACTGTACACTGCACATATGACCCCGAATCCCGCGGAGGCGAGTCCCCTGACGGCCGCAAAGTGAAGGGCACCAGCCATTGGGTTAGCGCCAAATATGCCATAGATGGAGAAGTCCGCCTTTACGACAAACTTTTCCTAGCCGAGAACCCAGGCCAAGAGACCGGCAACTACCTAGACGATTTAAACCCCAACTCCCTTACCATCATTCCCCACGCTAAGATTGAACCATCCCTTGCCAATGCCAAACCTGGCGACTACCTCCAATTCATCCGTAGCGGCTACTTCACCCCTGACTACGACAGCACCCTCTCCCACCTCATCTTCAACCGTACAGTCACCCTCAAAGACTCCTGGGCCAAACAGAAAGCCAAACTTGGCCTATAGCCTTGCTTTCCATTCATCAATCTCGGCCTGAGGCTTACCCCTCAGGCCTTACTTTTTCAATAAAGCACCCCCAGTTACCCAAATACTCCCCAAACACTTATAGCGGCACTTATAGTAGCACATCTAGCGTACATTGCTAAAACTGAAAGCAGAAAAAGTTTTCACAATAACTGCTACCAACAGGAAAAAAATTTTGCAGTACATAAAACCTTGAAAACGATTATATGAAGAACCCCATATACAGAAAGCAAAATATTTTCCACACCGACCGATTAAAACAAGCAATTTGAAACAATCATGCTCCCCTTGTCAATGTCCCATTATGCTATTGCTGAATCGCTGCGAATAGTAACCAGTTTTTCCCAAGCTCAATCTCTTTGTTATCCTCTTTTGTTCTGTACAACGCAAAAGAGGATAAAAGTTCTCCTCTTTTGTCTCCTAGAGGGGCAATAGAGGATAACTCTTGAAATCAAGCTACAAGCAAAAGCTAACTTTCTTGTCTAAAATAGTCTTGAATTTGTACTTTAGGGCTTTGAAAATTTGATTTGACTAGAATCTCAAAGCAAAATCAGCCTATTAGCAACCAGTTTTTCCCAAGTTCAATCTCTTTGTTGTCCTCTTTTGTTCTGTACAGCGCGAAAGAGGATAAAAGTTGTCCTCTTTTGTCTCATAAAAGGGCAATAGAGGATAATTCTAGAAATCAAACGACAAGCAAAAGCTAACTTTCTTGTCAGAAATTGCTTTGAATTTGTACTTTGGGCTTTGAAATCTCAATTCAACTATGCATTTTAGGTCTAGCGGACCAATTGATTGGCTAAGATGTCCCCATTTGCTCTATGGAGTAGGAATAAGCATCAAAAGTTAACCATTTTTGAATTTTTTAACAAAAATTTTAGACTCAAAAAACTGGCCAAGTATCTGCAAAGCAAAAATCACTATGAAAAAGCCACCATGAACATGGAGGCATAACTTGCAGTTTAATTTAAAGCAATTACTTATATTAAAAACTTTTACTTGTCATCATTGCTAGGGGTAGGATCCAAGTCATCTTCATTCCAAAAAAACTCGGAACTATCAGATCTAGACCTAGCAGGCTTAAAAGAGTCATATCCATAGGGTTTTTTGGACTTGGTCTTAGACTCAACTCGTCTGTAGCCATCATGTCTATCTACATTACGCATGGAGGCTGAACTTCTACCATCGAATCTATCACTAGATTTGCGATTCTTGAAATCATCATCGCGATGATAATTTCTCTTCTCCCCATAAGATTCATATCGACTTTTTCCACCAAAATTCCGGCTTCCGTCATAACTTTTTTCTTGCGTGCGGCCATCACTTCGACCTTCCCCAAAACGCCTATCTCCCCTATCCATGTAACGATTATCTTTGTCCCGAACAGAACGCCTCTCCCCACTACGCCCATCGCGGTCATATTTTCGCCTTCCACGACCAGTCCCATAGGGCTTGTCGGAATTCGACGGCCGCGCATCCCTAGAGCGGCCCCCACGCTGGGATTCGTTATCAAAACGATCTTCTCCCCAATCATTAGACCGAGCCCTTTTGCTTCTATCCTTGCCGTCGCTATTTGAATTGCGAGATGAACCCTTGTTTGATTTTTTTTCAGAGGTGCTACCTTTTTGGGTTTTTACTGTAGGTTCACTCCAATCTAGTGAAAGAGAGTCATCATCAAATCCCATTATCCAACTCCTAGCCGTGCCAACACGGCCCTTTACAAAACCAGGAGCAAAAAGATCTCCTGTTACATCTTTTATGCGAAGACCTCGAAGACTTACCTTATCCAGAATAAATGAGCTTAGATTTGTCGAGAAAAAGATGAAACCAGACTTACGAAGAAGTTTAGTAAGATTGCGAATCCAAAAAACATGGTCTTTAGAAACATCAAAATCGCTTTCCATTTTTCTACTGTTCGAGAAGCTTGGAGGGTCAAAAATAATTATGTCATACTTTAGGCCTTTTGAAATTGCATCAGAGACAAACTTCGAGGCATCCATACAAAGGCACTGAAAACTAGGGCCCACAAAGCCATTGGCCTGAAGATTCTCTTCTGCCCACCTAGTGTAGGTAGCCGATAAATCTACACTAGTTACAGACTTAGCCCCACCAGCTGCAGCATAAACAGAGAAACTTCCTGTGTATGAAAAAAGATTAAGAACGTCAGCATCAACACTTTGCTCTTGCACCATAGCACGCGCCACTGCTTGGTCCAAAAAAAGACCTGTGTCAATATAAGTTGTTAGGTCAACAGAAAATATTAAGCCGTGCTCTTTGACAGTGGTCCGAACTGTCTCTAAGGCAGTTAACGAGATAGAGGAAGAATCAGAGGGGCCTTGGGGCTGAATGCGCGATAGGCGCTTCACGCGATGGGAATAGACAACGTTGGCAGGCTCTAAATAAAGCATACGGGCGCAGATGTCTAAGCAGGTTTCCCTGTCCGCATCGGGCATAGGCTCTTGACCATAGTCAGTGACTTTGGCGTAGCGGCCATAGATATCAACAGTAACTGGGTAGCGGCTGAGGTTGCGGTCGTAGACTCGGAAACAGTCAGTGCCCTGAGGCAGAAGCTCATGACGCAGAGTTTGGGCGTTACTTTTTAAAATCTTCCCAAAATCCTTGTCCACGTAGTCCATTGCCTACACTGCCTCCCAAGCTACCACTTGCATCGGTTATTTTTTTTAAAATTGTGTTCTTGGCATTATATATGGTAAAATTAAAAAAAGAAAGACAACTGGGGGTTAGTTATGCCTATTGCGGAAACTAATGATAGTAATTTAATAAAAGAAATAGAAACCAAAAGAGGCGCTAAAGTCGGATACAGGACAGTATCAACTTTCTATGCAGACAGTCAGGGGAACATCTGCGACCTTGGAGTCTTTCTTTACGAATGTCAGGACAGTCTCTGGTATGAAGATTTTGAGCCAGAGGCCTCGATCTTTGGGTTTAAGATTCAGACTAAGGCCAAAAGTAAATATGTCAAGTTTGAGGGGAGTTTTCGGATGGAGGACGTGGTGTCGGTGCGGCGGGTGCTCAAGCGGGCGGCGCGGCGATGTGCGTGTGGGGAGCGGAGTTTTGCGGGACTGCGGGCGGCTGGCGTGGTGAGCGGTTTTTTGTGCGCGGTGGTGACGGAATTTGTGCTGCGTGATGGGCGGCGTTTGTATTTTGAATTGATTGACAATAGTGTCATTGATATTATCAAAAAACACAGTAAAGTTATGTGACAGGAGGAATTATGGGAGCTTTTAAAGCATATGATATCCGTGGAATTTATAACCAGGACTTGAACAAGGATACGGCCTACAAGGTTGGCTACTTTCTGCCAAGGCTACTTGATTGCAAGTTTGTCGTCGTCGGACGAGACATCCGAGTGTCCAGCGACGAGATGTTCCAGTACCTTTGCAAGGGCATTAACGACGCGGGCGTGGACGTTTGGAACATCGGACTAGCAACGACACCGATGGTCTATTTCGCCACCGTCTACCTAAACGCAGACGCATCGGTGCAAATCACGGCTAGCCACAACCCTCCAGAATACAACGGCATGAAAATCTCTCGCACCAACGCCATCCCCGTCGGCGGGGACTCGGGCCTGAAAGAGTTGGAAGAAATGGTTAACACCCTCCCCGTAATTCCCACTAAAGACCGCGGCCACGTCATTGACAAGGACATTCGCCAGGCCTATTTGGACTTCCAAAAAACCTTCCTCCCAGACCTGACTGGGCTCAACATCACCGTGGACGCCTCCAATGGCATGAGCAACCTCTTCATTAAAGACCTTTTCGGCGACCACGCAAAATACATCAACGACACCCTGGACGGCACCTTCCCCGGACACGAACCCAATCCACTCAATGTCGAGAACTGTCGCCAGATTATTTCTGCTGTGAAAGAAAATCACTCAGATTGTGGTGTAATCTATGATGGTGATGCCGACCGTGTAATGTTTATTGACCAACGCGGCCGCTTCATACAGCCGGATTACATCACCGCTGTTATTGGCAAATATTACCTTACCAAAGAAAAAGGCTCTGTTCTTGTCGACATCCGCACATCGCGCTCCACTACAGAGTACCTAGAAAAACTGGGCGCCACGGACATCTACACTTGGAAGGTCGGCCACGCTTTTGCTAAGATGAAAATCCGCGAAAAGCACTGCATCTTCGGCGGCGAACTTGCCGGCCACTATTATTTCCGCGATTTTCACAACTGTGACAGCGGCATCTTAGCCTCTCTTCTTGTCCTCCAGACCGTTGTCGAACTTAAGTGTCAGGGCAGCACCCTAGCTGACCTTGTTGATGAAATTGTCAGCTACGCCAACAGTGGTGAAATCAACTTCAAGTTGGAGCAAAAAGACCAGGCCATCGCCGCGCTGTACTCCAAGTACTCGGCCCTCAACCCCACAAAAATCATGGACTTCGATGGCTATCGCATCGAGTTCCCCACTTGGTGGTTCAGCGTCCGTAAATCCAACACCGAGCCATACCTCCGCATCGTTGCTGAGGCCAAGTCGCAAGCCGAGCTTGACCAGCACCTTGCCGACATTAAGGGCATCATCACTCAGTTCAGCTAACGAACCCTCCCCTCATTCCAGTAGGCGTTGGCCTGCTGGTAGTGTCATACGGCATCGGTTAACCATGCTGATATCGACCACCTAGCAATAGGTGGTCTTTTTTTACTGCGTCCATGCATTTGCCTTCAATTAATTTAGTAAGGTTTAGTAATAATTACAGCACTGACTTGGCTTAAGAGTAGCTTGCTTTGCATATACCTAGGCATAAAAGTTGATTTCATTATTGCTAGACGTTTTATAGACAGAAAAGTAAAAGCCCCTATTTCTTTCATGGAATGATTTATGTCTATTCTAGTGCAAATTTACAAACATTCATCGATTTTTTTTACAAAGGGGATTGACTAAAAATCAACCAACTAGTACATTCAATGTGTTCTTTGAACATTCCCCGATAGCTCAGTCGGTAGAGCAGGTGGCTGTTAACCACCCTGTCGGCGGTTCGAGTCCGTCTCGGGGAGCTAAACCCAGTCTTTATGACTGGGTTTTTTGTTGATCAAATGACCTAGTCCCCTACTCTGAAATGTGCACTTACATTAGACTCCCAAACTGAATATTGTCTATACCCAATTTGTAGCAACCTCCATACTTTGGCTAACATAACTACTGCCATTAATTCATTATTCTTGATTAGCTTTTCATGCAACAACTTTGCATCAAGAAATAAACGCACTACGAACTTAGTATCATAAAAAAAGAACGAGTCATTTCTTGAAACTCGCCAGAACTTCGCATCTTAAAAAAAATACATAAGGAGGTGTTACCAGATACGAAAAGAAGCCAAGAAATGACTCACTATGCCTAACAGTCTTATACCACAAATCTAAACAAATTAGAAGTGGTTTTCAAATAATTAAAAACATTGAAAGCACATGGTTTTCGCATCAGTAATACCTTATTTAGTATGTATGGCTTTAAAATTCTGTGAAAGACTTGTTGGCAAACCGAAAAAAACTCCCCGATTTCTCGGGGAGTAAAATTTCAAAGCAAAGGAAAAAGTTACTTCTTCTTTGTATCAGTATCGCTCTTCTTTTTCTTGAGAAGAATTCCAACTACTGCGACAGCTACAACAACAAGGACGACGACTAGTACAATCACGCCAACGTTCGACTTCTTAGCCGGTTCTGCAGGAGCAGTCGTTGTTGTAGGAGCTGGTGTCGTTGCAGGAGCAGTTGTTGCTGCAGGAGCAGGAGCTGGTGCTGGCTCAGGCTCAACAACTGGCTCTGGCTCTGGTGCTGGTTCAGGCTCAACTACTGGCTCTGGCTCTGGTGCTGGCTCAGGCTCAACAACTGGCTCTGGCTCTGGTACTGGCTCTGGCTCTGGTGCTGGCTCAGGTTCAACAACTGGTTCTGACTCTGGCTCTGGAGTTGGCTCAACGACTGGCTCAGGCTCAACGACTGGTTCTGGAGCTGGCTCAACGACTGGCTCAGGCTCTGGTGCTGGTGTAGCCTCTGCGACAGTTGTAACCTCTGATGTAGCCGCAGCAAGAATCTGCTGGACATAGCCAGGAAGCACTCTTTCAATTTCTTTTGCGACAAGATCAAGATCAGCCTCTGAAACATCTACCGGTAATGTCAAGACTGCTGTTCCGTTGTCAACAACAAGTGTTGTGCCCTGAAGATATGCGCCATAAGTAGCATATGCTGCATTAGCTGCATCAATGATTTCTTTATTTGTAATGAATGAAGGATAAGTTATGGTAGCGACACGGTCCTTATATTCAACATGAGCCTCGTATCCTGCATATGCAATTGTGTACGAAATAGGACTAACCTCGGCAACCTCTTCAACAACTGGTTCTGGCTCAACTGCTGGCTCGGGTGCTGGCTCTGCAACAACTTCTGGCTCAACTACTGGCTCAGGTGCTGGCTCTGCAACAACTTCGGGCTCGACTACTGGCTCAACTGCAGGAGAAGCATCTTCTACAACAAATGCCTCTGGTGAAACTGCGGGATAAAGTTCTGCGATAGCTTGACCGATGTAATTCTTAACAATCTTCTCAACAGCTGCAAAATCTTTTTCTGTTAGTGTTGCAGGATATGTAAGAGTAATTGTGCCTGGATTGTAGACACATCTAACATCAGCAATATAATCAGCATAATTATCGTGAGCATATGCTAAAGCCTTAGTCAAATCACTTTCGGTTATAACCGACGGATAATTAATCACAGCCTTGCCTGGCTCTACGTGGACAGTAAGAACATAGCCCGCATAGTGGTAAATTTTGTCAATTGCCTTTGGCTCAACGACAGGCTCGACAACGGGTTCTGCCTCGACAACTGGCTCTGCCTCGACAACAGGCTCTGGTTCAGGCTCAATAACAGGTTCTGCCTCAACGACTGGCTCAACAACCGGCTCAGGCTCAGCGAATGCCTCTTCAACTGGCTCTGTTGGTGGAAGTGCCACTTCTACTGTCTCACCAACATCAATTTTTGGGGATTGACATCCGACAAAAACAAAAGCGAGTGAGATTACTAGAATTGTCAATAAAATGGATTTCGAAAAACGTTTCACGTGTTTCCTCCTATGGCGATCAATATATAACAACCAAATTGTACCACATGGTTATTGAAGTGGATACCATAAAATTTTTATTTTTTTAAAAAACTTACCCAAGCCCTCTTAGAAGGCCTAAAATACCCCTTTTAATTCATCCCCCATTGCGCAATCCCAACACGTACTCTCGCACGTCGTCAAGCTTTATCCCCACTGCTCCAAAAACCAAAAAACCCGCCTTAACGCGGGCTTTTAATAAAAAAGATGATAATTACATCAGGTCCTTTGGTTTACGAGCTGTATTACCAGTCTTGGCACAATAAGCAATGTGATGAAGCTTACCATTCTCAAAAATGGACTTAGTCTTAATCTCACCGCCCCAACGGCTCATAAGAACCTTAGCACCTTCACGACGAGCGTTTTTAGAAATAGCACCTGCCATATAATTCCTCCATATATGGATTTTTAACAATCTCTAGCTAAATATAGACCAAAATCCTCACTTTAGTCAAACCCCACATTGCACAAAATCAGCACACACGTTACTTTTAACACATGGGACGCAACATCGCACGAAAAATTTTCCTTCTCCCCGTCAAGGCCTACCAAAAACTAATATCACCTTTTCTCGGCGCCAACTGCATTTACTGCCCCACTTGCTCCGAATACTTCAATCAGGCCGTCCTCAAATTCGGCATCATCAAAGGCACCATACTAGGCCTAAGTCGCATTCTTCGTTGCAATCGACTTTACTTCGGTGGGCCCGACGATGTCCCCGACACATTCAGCTTCCGTTATATCCGCGACCGTCACATCGCTTTCAAACGCCATGGGCGAGACCTTTTTTAACACCCACCTGCGGAAACAAGGAATAGAAAATGATTCATTCCAACTTCTTGCATCTAATTTTACACAAAATGTAATTAAAAAAACAAAAAGTGATAATTTCTATCACCTTTTGTTAATCTTTGAACAAAAAGTGTAAATCTTAGGTGTAAGAGTTTGCTATTTAATGGATAGTTTTACACAAGATGTGATTTAAAAAACAAAAAGTGATAATTTTTATCACCTTTTGTTAATCTTTGAACAAAAAGTGTAAATCTTAGGTGTAAGAGTTT
>X301_European_Hare__coassemble_1058_pt1 | contig 22211 bp, 17 predicted proteins | sample X301_European_Hare__metabat2_high_PE_015 | metagenome-assembled genome bin X301_European_Hare
ACCTTGGCTGCTCTAGTGGAACAAAATGTGTTACCTTTTTTTGCACCATATCATTATTGAACTATTAGAGGCTGGCTGGGGCAGAAGATTTCCACGTATTTTCAAAAATGAAGCGAAATACGTGGAAATTTCCACGTAAAATGAAAATTTGGAAAAAATACGTGGAAATTCTAGCGAGCAAGATTTGGGATTGAGGTTAGTTTGATTAATCCCCGCATGATTAATTGCAATAAACTAAGGGGCCTTGAGTGCAGAAGTAAAAATGAGTTGAAATTGTGTATGACATTTCCTGGGAAAGAAAGGTTCAAAAGTCAGTTTTGGTAGCCGCAATTTGGCAAAATAGCTAGTTATTTTCAGCTTGGTTGTCTGGATTACTCTAGAATTGCGATTTTTCAATATTTGGAGGAACTTGGCATCCATTGCGCCAAGCAGACAAAAAATCAGATTTTCTGCGATTTTCTTTCAATAGAGAACTTGTAAGGCACTACTTACTCGTTATTTTTTAGCCTATTTAGAGTTTCTGCGACACTATCTGTTGTCTCTTGGACTACTTGGTTCACAACCTGGTCTACGGTGTCGTTGATTGTGTCAGTAATGGCCTGAGTTGCCTTGTCTTTAACAGAATCGGTTACCTCAGTTACTACTTTTTGGACATCCTCGCCCTTGATGCTGACACCAAAGAATTTGTTCGAGACATCCGGGAAGAAAATAAAAATGATGAAGAAACTCAAAATTGCAACGAGCATTGCCCATAAAAAACTTGTTATTTTTCTAATACCTTTAGCCATTTGACTCTATCTTACCAAAAAAAACGCTACATGAGTACCATGTAGCGCAGTATCAATTATTATTAGTTGAACTAAGACCTCACAGCAAGGCGTAACCGATTGTCAAGCCAAGTTGAGCTGCTTTCCAATTCTCCGCGAGACTTGAAAAGAGGCTATCCCAATTCCCATTCGACACAGAGGTTTCTGTCGGCAAAGTTGCAAATACACCCAGCGTAAAGTTTCCAAGCAGTACGTCTACCCCAACATTAACATCGAAATTCGCGTCCTTCAAATCCTTGAACTCCGTCACTGGTTTAGCGTTCTTGACATTTCCCAAACTAAGGCGGTTATTTGCAAAGTCGTACTGGTAGTGATAACCCAACCCTGCCTTTACTCTCACGAAAAAAATGTCCACAGCCAAATTCGCCGTAACCAACCCAGAGACCGCCTGAATCCCCGGCGCGAACATAGCCTTCCCGTCAACTGACAGGAATGCCAACCTCATTTCGACATCCCCACCAAACTGGAACTGGCTAAACTCTAAATGCTCAAAATCCCAATCCGCAAAATCGTTCACAGAATAGGTCGAGCCCGCTGCCGCACCTACGGTTAAATCAAAAATTCCTCTACCTGCAAAAACGCAACCAGAAGCCACTAAAGCAATCAGCAATATGATAAATAATTTCTTCACTCCTCTCTCCTAAGCGTTTAATATCACAATCCAAACAACATTACCCCTAAATCGTTACATATGCAAGCATTTTACCCTATTTCCTGCAACTAAATCGCCAAACACTGGCTAGAGGATGGATGTGTCCAGTTCGGTCTGCCAAACTTTGACGCAGGCATCGCTAGGCATGCGCCAGTCGCCACGGGGGGAGAGGGAGACTGAGCCGATTTTCGGTCCGTCTGGGAGGCAGGAGCGCTTGAACTGCTGGGAGAAGAAGCGGCGGTAGAAGGTTTTGAGCCACTTGATGATGGTTTGCTGGTCGTAACGGTCAGAAAAAGCATACTGGGCTAAACGCAGAATCTTGGAGGGGGAACTACCCCAACGGATGACATGGTAAAGGAAAAAATCGTGTAAATCATAAGGGCCGACAAGGGTCTCGGTCTGTTGGGTGCCGGGGATTAGTTCGGGGCTGATTGGTGTGCCGATGATGGAGAGGAGGATGCTGGCCAGGTCGTGGTCGGGGGTGGTTTTGGCGAAGAAGCCGACTAGGTAGCGGACCAGGGTTTTGGGGACGCCGGCGTTGACCCCGTACATGGACATGTGGTCGCCGTTGTAGGTAGCCCAGCCGAGGGCTAGTTCAGAAAGGTCGCCGGTGCCGATGACGATGCCGTTTTGTTTGTTCGCAATGTCCATCAGGACTTGGGTGCGCTCGCGGGCTTGGGAGTTTTCGAAGGTGATGTCGTAAAGGTCGGGGTCCTGACCGATGTCGTCGAAGTGTTGTAGGACGGCCTGCTTGATGTCGACGATTTCTAGGGTGCAGCCTAGTCGCTCGACCATGGCTATGGCGTTGTTGCGAGTGCGGTCCGATGTCCCGAAACAGGGCATTGTCACGCAAATTATGCCCTTGCGGTCCATTTCGAGCATATCAAACGTCTTGACGGTGACCAAAAGGGCCAAAGTCGAGTCAAGGCCGCCAGAGATACCGATGACGGCTGTTTTGCAATTTATGTGCCTTAGGCGCTGCTTTAGACCAAGGCATTGGAGGGTCAGAATTTCCTCGGAGCGCTGGTTTCTGGCTTGCCCTCCCTCTGGCACGAACGGCATGGAATCGACACGTCTAGTCAAACTGGTTTCACCAACTTCTATGTCAAAGCCAGTGAAACGATACCCTTCCATGCACACTGATGGGCTAGCCGAATTTACGAGGCCAAAGACATTGGGAACCTGGTGCGTATCCGTAGTTTGATAGGTGCCCGCGGGATAGGCGCCCGCGGAATAGGCGCCCGCGGAATAGGGCCCCGCGCCAGAGTAGTTCGCAAAAGTGTTGCGCACCCGTCGTTCGTGCTCAAGGTGCTCTAGGTCAATTTCGGAAATAAGAAGTTCGTCCGCTTGGTTCGACGCGCTAGCCAACGTGACCCCATTCTCCGAAATCTGGTTGTTGCCCGCGAAAACCAGATCCGTTGAACTCTCGCCCTCTCCAGCATCCGCGTACACATACCCACAAATAAGCCGAGCACTTTGGCCCTCGATTAGGTTGCTGCGATATAATGACTTACCTGCATACTCATCACTAGCGCTAGGGTTTGCAATCACAGTAGCGCCGTTTAAAACATGGTTCACACTTGGAGGATTTGGTACCCACAGGTCCTCACAAACCTCACACGCAAGCCTAAAACTGGGCATTTGATTACAGGTAAAAATCTGGTTCTTCCCCATCACAACCTGTTGGTCACCAAACTCAATTAGCACCTCACCATCTGGTGCTGGGGTAAACCATCTTTGCTCATAGTACTCTAAATAATTAGGAATGTTGACTTTTGGCACTATGCCCAAAACTCTGCCAGCCGAGGCAACAATGGCGCAGTTGTACAGTTTACCTCTAAACTCAATGGGTGCCCCATAGACTACGACCATGTTTTTGGGCACCTTGGCCGCTACCCTTATGGCATTCTCTTTTGCACTATTTAGTAGCGCTTGCTGTAAAAAAAGGTCCTGACAGGTATAACCAGTTATGCAGAGTTCCGGTAGCACCAGAAGGTGTACTGCCTCTTCATGAGCCTGCTCAATTAGCGCAATAATTTTATCTGCATTGTACTTACAATCTGCAACCCTTATCCCAGGTGTTGCCACAGCGGTCTTTATAAAGCCATGTATCATAGCCAAAATTATATGCTAAAACAGTGCCCATGAAAAGATTAAGTGCCCCTAATCAGATCTTACTCCGTCCGCTCCTCTTCAGTCGAATCCTTGTTAGTCTCCCGCTCTTTGCTAGAAATCCGATTATAAATTATAAGTCCAATCAGCCCTAGGGCCAAGGTAGCCAGAGTAAAAAGAAAACCAAACAAGTATCTCTTTTCACCAAAAGCATTTCCCGAAATCGTCGACGTAATAATAGACGGGATTCGGCCAACCGAACACACCCAGAACCACGCATGAATCGGCATATCCGTCAACCCCACATAATAATTTAGAAAATCCTTTGGGGTCCCAGGCAGTATATAAATAAACGCAAGAATCACGTTTTGTCGCTTAGTAGTCCGCAAAAAATGCATACTCTGCACCTTCTCGCGCGAGAAAAAAATCTCCACCACCGACATACCAAACCGCCGCACAAGCAGCAGAACAATCATGCTTCCAATCGTAATTCCAATCATGCAAAGGAATAAACTTTCCAGCGTCCCAAACGCATACCCCGCCGCAATCTCAATCGGCTCACCCGGAATCACTACCAAAATCACCTTGCAAATCTCAATCCCCACGAACGCCAGTTTGCCCCACACCCCGCGCGCCTCGACCCATTCACGAAACCTCTCTGGCTGGCTAATAAACCGCAAAAACGGCACCCCAACCACACCAACAATAACTAAAACAATCCCTACCGCAACTACAAATGCAATAATATGCAGTATCCTTTGCTGTTTTTTCGTTAGTGTCTTAGCCATGGTGAATATAAATACTCCTACTGCTCTAAGATGTCAAGCCAAGGCCTTAATCGAAAGCAATCTTGAAAACCAAAATGGAAGAAAAATGGCATTGAAAATTGCTGACTGAGCGCAGATAAGCTTCCTTTTAGTTCATTTATAGTGTTTTACAATGTTCACCTTTTGACTTTTGAACTAAAAAAAATAAAATAAGGCTTATAAGGAGTTTACATGGCCAAATTTACCCACGATGCAATAATGAACACGTTTACCGAGATGATTGCAGAAATGTCATTTGACCAAATTACAATTTCAGAGTTGGTCAAACGCTGCAATATAAGCCCCAATACGTTTTACTATCATTACAATGATAAATATGAACTGCTTAATGCTTGGTTCAATGAGGGACTAAAGCGGTTTTACATCGCAAACAGTGGAGTAAAGCAGTGGCGCGAGGCCATGAAAAAAATTCTGATACTTTGCAAAAAAAACGAAATAGCAACCTACCACATATATAACGCCTTATCGCGGGACGCTTTGGAGAGGTTTGCGTTCAACCAGTCCGAGGATATTGTGAAGATGAGTATCGCGCAGGTTGCCAAGGAACAGGGAATTGACCTACCAGAGAGCCGCTTAGAACCAATTGCAAGTACTTGCAAGTTCATCCTGCTGGGCTTCTTTTTCCATTTTATTTGGAACAAGATGACAGACGACATTGACCAGTCTGTCGAGACGTTCGGGAGCATGATTGAGGACTTTATTGCTATAGAAATTGCTAAAGCTGCCATGCATTAAGGACACCAGTAAACATCTTCTAAGACAGTTTTACAGTTATCATTCACAGCCAATAATTCCTTCTACACTAAAGGTAGCCTAGTTTGAGTGTGGTTAATCAGAAATAGATACTTTTATGGACATGACCCAAATGTCAAAGTGAAAATGTAGCAAAAAAGGTAGGCCTTGACTGCTTAGTTGGCCTTCTCTTTCCCAGAATTTTATTTTTTCAATTTTTGGGAACGTTTTTGTTCCCAGAATTCTGATTTTTCAAATTCTGGGAAAGAAACACCTCTAAAGTCAGGTAAAAGGCCTGTTTGAATAGCTAAAATCGGTCAAAAAGGCCTATTTTGACTGCTAGTTGGCCTTCTCTTTCCCAGAATTTTATTTTTTCAATTTTTGGGAACGTTTTTGTTCCCAGAATTCTGATTTTTCAAATTCTGGGAAAGAAACACCTCTAAAGTCAGGTAAAAGGCCTGTTTGAATAGCTAAAATCGGTCAAAAAGGCCTATTTTGACTGCTAGTTGGCCTTCTCTTTCCCAGAATTTTATTTTTTTTATTTCTAGGAACGTTTTTGTTCCCAGAATTCTGATTTTTCAAATTCTGGGAAAGAGCTGATTACGTAGTAGTGTAAAACCTAATTTGGCGACGAAAAAAGCATTTAGTAACACATGTAGGATTGACATTATTGGTAAACTGACTGCAAATAGTAACATTTTACACCCATTGAAACGCTATACCCCTGATTTCGAAGGTTAATGCACTGGATGCACAGTTGATTATGATTCTAGGAAGCATTGCGCCCAACAGCATAAAAAACCACCATGCATGGCACTCTATTTTAGTACAAAATAGCCATTTTGCGCAAATTTGGGCACATCGTCGTTTTTTGACAGAATGCAACAAAAAGTCATGAATAAACCATGAATAAACATTGAATATTTTTCAAGGAAAATGTAGTTTTCTACTAGTTTTTTTGTAGGCCTTCTACTAGCAATAGTTTTCATGCTAGTTGTTTACGCGCTTGCAGTTTACTAGTATGCGTTGCTAACAACTGACAAAAAACTATAGCGATAAAACTACAGAGAGAAGATGTGACCAGTGAAGATATCAAAGACAAAATGCCACAAGAATCTTTCGCTGATACTGCGATAGGTCAAATATGAGAAACAAAAGTAACGCTCCAATTGATTTTACACCCGAAATGGCTAGGGACTACACGATAATCGTCCCAGACATCTTTCCCATCCACATGGAATTAATTGCCGAAATCTTTCGGCTACATGGCTACAAGATTCAGGTTGTTCACTATCAGGGCAAAGACGTCATTGACACGGGGCTAAAATATTTGCACAACGACATTTGCTACCCCGCAATCTGCATGCTAGGTCAGGTGCTGTACGCTCTGCAGTGCGGCGACTTCGACCCACACAAAAGCGCATTGGTCCAATTCCAAACCGGCGGTGGCTGCCGAGCATCCAACTATCTGTGTCTCCTCCGCAAGGCCCTAGAGCGCATGGGGATGCCATACGTCCCCGTCATCTCAATCAGCCTTTCTGGGTACGAGCACTACAGCGGCTTTAAACTAACTCCGAAAATAATAGTTCAAGCGATAAGAGCTTTAATTTACGGAGACATGATACTTCTCTTGAAGAATCAGATACGACCGTATGAAAAAACGCCTGGGGACACTCTTAAGGTTAAGGACTACTGGGTTCAGAAAATTACAGATCAATTTAGATGTGGTAAGGGAATATCGGGCAAGGCCTTTAAGCAAAACCTTAGAGAAATTGCCAGAGACTTTGACGCCATAGAGACAGAAGATAGAAAACTAAAAAAAGTTGGAATTGTCGGAGAGATTTACGTAAAATATGCCTCTCTTGGAAACAACGATTTGGAAGAGTTTTTGCTCTCTCAGGGCTGCGAGTACATGATTCCAGGGGTTTTGGGCTTCTTCCAGTTTATGTTTGAAAACATGGTTGTAGAGTACAACTACTACAAAAAATCCTTTGTCGATGCAGTAGTTGCAAAGTTTATGATCCACCTTACCTCTAAGTGGGAAAGGGAAATAGAAAATGCACTGCGCCCCTATCCTCGCTTTAAGGTTCCATGCGAATTTGAGCAGGTAAAGACACTTGCCTCTACGGTTATAGACCGAGGTGTTAAAATGGGCGAGGGCTGGCTACTTCCAGGGGAGTCTTGCGAGCTTATTGAAAAGGGCTATGATAACATAATCTGCGTTCAGCCTTTTGGATGTCTTCCAAACCACATTGTAGGCAAGGGGACAATTCGAAGATTGCGTGAATTGTATCCAAGTGCAAACATTTTCCCAGTAGATTACGATGCTGGGGCATCTAAGGTAAATCAAGAAAACAGAATCAAGTTAATGCTTGCTATCGCAGAAGATAAGGACAGGGAAAAGACAGATGAGGCTGGGAATAGACATAGGGTCAACAACGTTAAAGGGGATATTGCTTGACGATAATGGTCGCATTGTCTTTAAAGAGTATCTTAGGCATGGCTCAAAAATAACTGAAACAGCAATAACTCTTCTTTCACGTATAAAAAGAATTACAGGCAATCAAAAGATAGAAACTGCCATTTCTGGATCTGCTGGAATGGGAATCTCAGAGCGCCTAGCTTTGCCATTTGTACAAGAAGTTTATGCAGAAAAACTTGCAGTAAATAGACTTAACCCAAACACAGATGTTGTAATAGAACTTGGCGGCGAAGATGCTAAAATCTTGTTTCTAACAAACGGCTTTGAGATGCGCATGAACGGCACCTGCGCTGGCGGAACTGGAGCCTTTATTGACCAAATGGCCTCTTTGATGGACTGCACTGTAGATGACCTAAACAGACTTTCAATGGCGCATGAAAAAGTGTGCACAATAGCATCTCGGTGCGGAGTTTTTGCAAAATCTGATATACAACCGCTACTTAATCAGGGTGCTAGACGAGAAGACATTGCCGCTGGTATTTTCCACGCTGTTGCCAACCAGACTGTATCCGGCCTGGCTCAAGGACGAACAATTTCAGGCAATGTTTTGTACCTTGGCGGTCCGTTAAGTTTCATCCCTCAACTGAGAGAAACCTTCGACAATGTATTAAATGTCAAGGGAACGTGCCCAGAGAACTCGGTCTATTATGTGGCATTGGGAGCAGCTAATTCCGGTGTGGGAAAGGCTTTATCGGCCGACGATTTAATTGATTTGTTTGCGAAAAATACGGCCAGCGGGAATTACAAGAGTTGCCCGGCGCTGTTTAAAAGCCAGGAGGAGTATCAGGCCTTCAAGGAGATGCACGAGCGCGCGTCGGATGGGATTTCGGAAGTTTCGGAGCCTGTCGGAGCTCTGTTTTTGGGCGTGGATGCGGGCTCGACAACGACGAAAATCCTGTTGGTGGATGAGAATCACAACATTTTTCGGCCATTTTATGCCCCAAATAAGGGCAACCCCGTCAGTCTGGTGCAAAACTACCTAACAAGCTTGTATAACGATTATCCCAGTGTCAAAATCGCAGGCTCTTGTGTCACCGGATACGGCGAGGAATTGATTAAAAACGCCTTCAACCTTGACTACGGCATTGTCGAAACGATGGCCCATTTCTATGGGGCGCGTCAATTTTTACCAAGTGTCGACTTCATTCTGGACATCGGAGGCCAAGACATCAAGTGCTTCCAAATCCGAAATGGTAGCATAGACAACCTGTATCTCAACGAGGCCTGTTCGTCAGGCTGCGGCTCTTTTTTGCAAACTTTTGCAAGCGCCCTAGGTTACACAAGTGAAGAATTTGCTAAGTTGGGCCTGTTCGCAGACTCGCCAGTAGACCTAGGCTCAAGGTGCACCGTCTTTATGAATAGCTCTGTCAAACAGGCACAGAAAGATGGAGCTAGCATTGAAAACATTGCTGCAGGCCTTTCAATTAGCGTTGTCAAAAACGCCCTTTACAAGGTTATTCGCTGCACAAACGCCCAACAACTTGGCAAAAACATCGTCGTCCAAGGTGGAACCTTTCTAAACGACTGCGTACTTCGCTCTTTTGAAATGGAAATTGGCAGCACCGTTGTTAGGCCCAAGTACGCCCCATTAATGGGAGCCTACGGCTGTGCCCTTTATGCGCAGGAGCGCCAAAATCGCCGCTTTGGTCGTGAAAATTCCACTGGGCCTGTGGCTTTTCTCAGCAAAACCATTGGGTCTGAGGAGCTAAAAAACTTTGTCCATCAGGCAAGACCCGTCACATGCAAAGGCTGCACAAATGGCTGCAGCCTGACAATCAACACCTTCAGCGGCGGACGTAGGTTCATCGCCGGAAACCGCTGCTCCAAGCCACTTGGACGGGCCACATCCAACACCGAGTGGAACATGTACGCATACAAAATCGATGTCCTAAAAACGTATATGAACCAAGAAATTTCCACTGAAAAGCCAAATATAGGCCTTCCTATGGGCTTAAACAACTTCGAAAACCTCCCATTCTGGCACACCTTTTTCACCCACCTTGGCTTCAACGTCGTCACCTCTCCACTATCGACCCGCGAAACCTACACCCGCGGCCAAAGCACCATCCCCTCAGACACCGTCTGCTACCCCGCCAAACTCCTCCACGGCCACATGCGCTATCTTTTGGACCTGCCACTGAACGCCATCTTCTACCCTGGCATGACATACAACGTGGACGAGCACCTTGGCATAGACCACTACAACTGCCCTGTTGTAGCTTACTATCCACAACTGCTTAGAGGAAATCTCAAGGAATTAGAAAAGGTAAAATACATTGATGATTTTGTAAGTATCGAGGGCCGGCGCCAATTTATCGACCGAATCTACATCATTTTGCAAAAATACTTTCCAAATACAAAGAAAAAGGCCATCAAAGAGGCATCTGAAGCAGCCTATGCCGAATATGACAACTTCCATAGCCTTATTCGAAAAAAAGCCCAAGACTTTATGGACTACGCTAGGGCAAATAAAAAGCACGTAATAATCCTTGCTGGCCGACCCTACCACATGGACCCAGAGGTAAACCACGGCATAGACAAACTTCTTTGCGATTTAGGAGCGGTGGTTATTACAGAGGACTCGGTCAGCTACCTTAACAAGGCCTTCCCGACAAAGGTTAGAAACCAATGGACCTACCACAGCCGCCTTTACTCTGCTGCAAAGTTTGCTGCAGAGGCAGACAAAGACCTAAGCATCAACCTTGTACAACTAATATCCTTCGGTTGCGGTGTTGACGCTATAACTTCAGACGAAACGCGGTCCATAATTGAGTCCAGCGGAAAGCTCTACACCCAAATTAAAATTGATGAAATGCAAAACACAGGTAGTGTCAACATCCGCCTAAGAAGCCTCTTTGCTGTAATCGATGGTGCAAACCAATAAATGCCCACAGTTGCGTTGCAGAAAAAAAAGCGGTCATCAACTTGTCAGCCAAGGCTGGGACTAGTAATATTTGGGCAGTAAATTAAATAAGGAAAGATAATGGAAAGAAAAAATGTAAAGAGAAAACGGGTTGCTAAACGGGTGGTGTTTGTGGCGCTTTTTGCAGCACTTACGGCTGCATGTGGGTTTATTTCAATTCCTATGCCAGTGACGGTGGTTCCTATTGTACTGCAGAATATGATGGCGGTGGTAAATGGGTTAGTTATGGGGCCAGTGTGGGGAACGCTGGCAACGGTTCTGTTTATTCTAGTTGGGATGGTGGGGCTACCAGTTTTTTCTGGCGGAACGGCAGGAATTGCTAGACTTGTAGGACCGACTGGTGGCTTTATTATAGGTTATGCAATAGCATCGGCTGTAGGTGGGTTGATTCTAGGAAGGCCGAGAATTGAAAAAAAAGAGAAGGTTTGGAAGATAGGGGTGGCGACAGTGGCCTCGTTTTTTATAATGTATGTGCCTGGTGTTGCCCATTTCATGAGGGTGATGGGTGCGTCGTTTGGGGAGGCGATGGCAATGTGCGTGACGCCATTTGTGGTGGGGGACGTGATTAAGGCTGTGGTGTGTGTGATAATTGCTGGCCCAATAAGGAAATGGGTGGCAAGCTTCGTGTTCTCGGATGATGTAGTGGAGGAAGGATGATTCGAGCGCAGTGTGTGTGCAAGACTTTTCGAAGGGCGGACGGGGGCTTGTTGCGCGCGCTGGATGGGGTGTCGTTTGAGGTAAAAACTGGGCAGTTGGCGGTGGTTGCGGGTCCGAATGGGTCTGGAAAGAGCCTTTTGATGAGAATTTTGGCTGGTCTGGAGGAGCCAAGTAGGGGCAGCGTTGAGGCCGATGGTCGCGTAGGGCTGGTTTTTCAGGACGCCGATGCGCAGATTTTGGGAGATACGCCGCTGGATGACGTGCTCTTTGGGTTGAGGATGGGGCGAAAGGGGCCTAGTAAGGAAGAAGCGAATCGACGGGCGGTTCAGGCGCTGCGGCAAGTTGGGCTAGAGGGGAAGATGGATAGTCCAACGCATTTTCTTTCGGGTGGGGAGAAGCGGCGGTTGGCAATTGCCTCGGTGCTGGCGTTGGGGCGTGAGATTATTATTTTGGACGAGCCGTACAGCAATCTGGATTTTCCAGGTGTAAAGTCGGTGAACGGAATTATTTCGGATTTGAAGGGGCGTGGGTTGACGGTGCTACTGCTGACGCACGAGATTGAGAAGTGCCTTGCCCTGGCGGATAGGTTTTTGGTGATTTATAGGGGCCAGAAGGTCTGCGATGTGGATGCGGACCAGACTTTGGGCCTTGATTTGGAGGCCTGGGGGATTCGAAATCCGGACCCAGGTGGGGATAGGTCAAGGCTGCTATGGATATGAATCCGCTATTTTCTTATTGTAAGAGAAATTCAATTATACACAGGGTTCCAGCTGCTCTTAAGCTGGTTTTGCTTTTGGCGATATCGATTTCGATTCACATTACGCCAATTTGGATTTGCATTGTGCTGATGTTTTTCTTGTTTCTATGCGCCCTGGCTTCTAGGTGTGGTCTTGGCTCTTTTTTTCGTGACCTTAGGCCAATACTTTATTACTGCGCCATGATTTTGGTGTTTGACTTAATTAGCTATTTTGTCTTTGGAGGCAGATTTGAGGGCAGTGCAACAATTGAAACTGGCGTTGGTAGTGGCGTTGGTAGTGGCGTCGGTAGTGGCGTTGGGCCTATTCGGATAGAGAGTATATACCTAATTCTTAGGCTGCTGTGCGCCATTGAGGCCTCCTCTGTGTTTTTCCGAACAACAAGTATCCACCAGATTCGCGATGTGCTACAAACTGTAGAGTTGGCCCTCACTTTTGGACACTCTAAGTTGGTTGTTTCTACTACACTTTCCTTATTTTTAGGCTTCTTGCCACAGATTTTTGCCACCTACTCTGCTCTGGATCTGGCCTATCGCGCACGTGGCGGCCGACCTGGTTTCGTTAAAGTTGTCAAACTTCTTCCACGCTTAATTGTGATGAGCATCAAAAAGGCAAACACAACATATCTAGCTTTACTAAATCGAGGCTGATGTGTTATTCATTAACATGCGTTTGGGCTTTGGGCTTTGTGGCCCTGAGCGGAGCATTTTATTTGATGTTTTTATGTGTTGAGGAATTATGACTATCAAAGGAAGTGATGTAATAAAAAATGATATTCGCGCTATCTGTTGCGATGTTGATGGAACCCTAGTTCGTGACGATAAAAGTTTAAGCGACGAGAACTGCAAATGGATACATAAGGCAGTTCATCAGGCAGGCATCCCCTTCACCGTGGTTTCTGGGCGCCCACTAAATGGAATCCTTCCATTTTATCAGAAAATAGGTATCACTGGTCCTGTTTCCTGCTTTAATGGCGGTACACTGGTCGACGAAAACGGAAACATAGTTGATGACCATCGCATGAGTTACAACCTTGCACTTTCAATATGTAACATCCACGATAAGTATCCAAACCTAGATATGATTATCTTCAACGGCATGAAGTGGTACCTAGAAACCAAGGACTGCTATAGCTATGAAAAGAAAAAGCGCGTTTACAACTCCGATTGCCTTTTAGGCAACCTCCGTTCCCTTCTTACTGAATTTGACACAAACAAAATTATCTTTATGGGGCCCTCTTCCTCTAGCCTTGATGCAATAATGGCCGAAATTGGCGAAACTGTAGGCGTTGAAAATGTCACTCTTTACCGCAATCTTGATTTTTTGGAAGTCATGCCCTCTGGTTATGACAAATCAACTTCCGTTGACTCCTTAGCCAAGCTTTTAAAAATCGATGTTTCCCAAATTATGGCCATAGGCGATGACTATAACGATATTGCCATGCTACAAAAGGCCGGCTACCCCGTAGCAATGGCAAACTCAGTGCCAGAAGTCAAGGCCATAGCCAAATACGTTACCGACACCAACAACAACGATGGCGTTGCTAAAGCAATTCAAAAGCTAATATTCAATCTGTAGCTAAATCTCAATCCTCACCTCACTCCCCTCAGCACCATTTGAAACTCGAAGCTTCTGCGGAATGCTTTCCTCTAGCCTGTGAACATGAGAAATCACACCAACCAAGCGGTTCCCCTCCGTAAGCGAGTTAAGAACTTCCAAGGCCTTATCAAGGTAACCATCATCAAGACTCCCAAAGCCCTCGTCCACAAACAAAGCATCCAACGACTTCCCACCAGTATGATTTTGCACAACATCAGATAACCCAAGCGCCAAAGCCAATGACGAAACAAAACTCTCGCCACCAGAAAGAGATTTAACATCCCTAATCTCCCCAGAACTATTATCGCGCATCACAATATCCAAACCCGCGGAAGAACGCTTGCCACTTGCCCCAATTTTTCGCTCCATCTGATAAAGCCCGCCACTCATCGCATCCAGCCGAATATTCCCCATCTCCAAAATCTGGTCAAGCACCTGCTCAAGCACATAACTATCAAACGGAATCTTCCCCCGCGACGAATCAGAGTCCCCCGCCGCCACACTTCCAATCCGCTCAATTCCCCTCCACGCCGCCTCCGTGCGCCTCAAAGAACCCTCAATCTCCGTAACTTCTTTCAACACCTCAACATGGTTCTGCATCAGATGCTGCCTAGATCCCAACTCCGCATCCAGCTCATCCCTCTGCGCGCAAAGTTTGGCATCCAACTCACCCAACGCCTCAAGGTCCCTCCAAACCTGCCCCTCTGTCCTCTTCTCCAGATTCTCAATCAACCTCTTCAAACTCTCAACATCACTAAAAAACTTCATCAAGGCCGAGTTCTCTGACTTCAACCACTTCTCAGCATCCGCATCCGTACTTACTTCAATGGCACTCTGTCCTAGGCCCTTCCCACTATAAAACTCCTTCAGTAGGTCCTCCACCTCCTGTGCCCCATTAAAGCCACAGTTTTCTATAGATTCAAAATACCTAGACTCCAAAGCAGTTTTAGTTTCCCCCAACTGCCCCATCTGAATATTTGCCTGCTCAAGCTTTCCCCTAGTAGCAGTTTTCTTTTGAAGAATCTCATCTAGGGCCTTCTTATGCGACTCAATAATAGAAGTAAGATTCTCAACGCTCTTTTTAAGCTTATCTATCTCCTTTTGTGCAAGAATCTTACTTGGAAACTCAAGATTTTCCTGAAGCTTTTCAATAACGGCCTTGTACTTAACAACCTCAGTTTCCTTACCCTGTTTTACACCCTTAACAGACTCAAGCTCTTCTTTCAACTTTCCAAGCGCATCGGTACGAACTACAATCTCAGACTCCACCTCAGCTTTACGCTTCTTATCCCTATCCGCGGCTTCAAATCTATTTTTTGCATCAAGTAAAGCCTCAGAAAACGCCTCCACTGTCTTATTCAGAAAATTATCATCTATAAGGGAATCCCAGTCCTTACAATCAAGCTCCAAATTCTCTGCAGACTTCAAAATACTCTGCTTTTTCCCCTCAAAAGCACTTAAGTGCTTATTATAAAAATCATACTGCTTCTGTCGCTCCTTTTCAGCAGTATCAAAAGCATCCTTAGCATTTTGAACCTCATCCTCAGTAGGGGTTCCCTTAATCAAGCATGCGAAGCTACCAATATCATCCCGGCCATGCATAGTATGACAAACTGGACACTCCGCCTGACCGTCTTTTTCAATTTTCTTTCTCAAATCATCTGCAAGAATCCCAGCCTGACCGCTAATAAACTTATTGTATAACTCGAAATGCTTCTCAGATGCCTCCTTTGCTTTAGAAGTAAGAACACCAAGTTTTGAAGCCTCCTTTTCCAACTTCTTACTTGAATCAGTAGCACCCTTAACATCAGAGACAAGACCATTTAAAATCCCACATGCCTTTTCAGCCTTGGCCTTCTCATTCCTCCAATAAAGAAAATCCTCTCCAGCGCTCTTCAAAGACTCAAGTTCTACATTTAAGGTATCAATCTCGTCCTCAATTTTTAAGCGATTTTCTTCCAACTTGGAAAGTTCCTTAGTAGCATTTTCAACAGCCAAAGACGCAGTAGAATACAACTTTTTAGATTCCTCTAAAGAATCATACTGTGAAAGACTCTGATTAATGCTCAAAATATTAATATTAATCTCATCCCGCTTTGTCACATGTACTTGGTCATCTTCAACAACCTTACTTGCCTCAACTTCAGAAATATTTAACTCTGACAGTTCCTTACCAAGTAACAAAATATTGCCATTAGTAGCCTCTATCTGCTTCGCATTCTGCTCCAAAGCATTTCTATTTGGCTTTACTACATGGAACAATTTATCCAAAACATGGTAGCGCTCCTGCCGCACCTCTATCTCTGGCCGCTTTTCTTCCAAAGAAGCATATTTTTTTCTACTACTTTCAAGCTCATCAATTAAATCATTGACCGTCCTTGCCTGACCTATGTCCTTCTGCAAAGCACTTATTTTGTCGTACTGCTCCTTCCTTCTTTTCTCAACATCCAAAATACTTTGGTTATCTTGATCTACCAAGGCCTTTAAATTCTCAACCAAACTCTCATTAATAGGCGAAAACTTATCCTCCACAACAGGCCCCTCTTGAGTCCCATCTTGAGGCTCCTCAGGGCGGACAAAACGCTCCTTCATAATCTTTTCGCGTTCTTCCCTCTTATCCTTACGTATACTAGCTATCACCCTTCTTGCGTTAGATAGCAGGTTTTGCAAGTACTTATACCTTGAAGTATCAAATAGTTTCGACAAAATCGGATTTTTTTCATCACTATCAGCAATAAGAAATTCCTTAAATTCCCCCTGAGCCAGCATCACAATCTTCTTAAATTGGTCAACATTCATGCCAACCACCTCTTCACAGCGCTGCGTAACCCTGGAAGGAACAGCAATCGGGTCCTTGCCCTCTTCCTTAAAAACCGCTTCCTCCACAAGGTTCCCATAAGTATCAGAGCCCCTCTGCTTTGGAAACCTAAGCGTCCTGGTTACACAATACCTCTTATTGTCCTGCTCAAACTCAAGAGAAACCACAGTTTTCTCACTTAAAGGCACCTTATCACAGTGGAACATCTTCTTATCCCTAGTGCTCCCACTTGCCTCATCATAAAGAGCAAAAACTATGGCATCGAATATAGTAGACTTTCCGGCTCCCGTATCACCCGTAATCAAAAACAGACTTTGATTAAGCTTAGAAAAATCAATGACAGTCTCATTCTTATAAGAACCAAACGCCTTAAGCGTTAACCTTACTGGTCTCATACACCTGCCTCCTCATCCCTTCTGCTACTACTCGGGCCACACCCCTCATCATCTCCGCCACTACTCAGACAATACCCATCATCACCTCTGCCACTACTCGGGCCACACCCCTCGCCACCGCAGTCAGCAAAGCTCAGCTCCTTTATCAACTTAGAAACAAAATCCGCAACATCTGAATCGCTCACACTATCACCGGACTGCACACTATGCATACTCTCAATCGCCAATTGAAGGGCCCTAGCCTCCACATCAGAAAGCTCATCGCCCTCTCTAAACCTATAAAAGTCCGTAAAAAGCTCTTCTAAACTTCTCTCCTCCGCCCGAACATGAGACTTGCCTATAGACATCTCACTGTTACGGAAAGACGAAATCAACTCCATAAGAACACTCTCACGGCTCCCATAAAATTCCCTAAAATATGCCGCAATCTCGGGCGTAATTCGCCTATCAGTAATCGTAACACTAACATACTCACCCCTCTTCGCACCCACCTTTTCATTCGCAACCACATCCTCATAATCCCCACTAACAGCTCTCATCACATGCTTCGGCTCAATCACAGCCGACTGAATCTCAACCTCAGACCCCTTTTTCCCCAAGTGTACCATCACAGGTCCCTTATTCTTCTGCCGCGTCTCATTAAAATGATAACACAGCGGCGTTCCAGCATACCTAACCTCTTTCCTACCAACATGATATGACGAATGAATATGCCCCAACGCCACATAATCAAAGCAATCAAACGCCGAAAAATCAATCTGCCCAACCCCGCCAACAACAGACTCAGAGCCCCCAAATTCCGCCATCTGCCCGTTCGCCACCACATTCTGGTGCGCCACCAGCACATTCCGCCCCGTCGAATCAATGCCCTGCCTCTCAATTAGGCATCGCATCGCAGTATCATAATCCTTAATTGAGTCATCACCCAACTTCTGCGCCACAAGCGTCGGAAACACATACGGGCACAGCCAAAACGTCACCGGCCCAAACTCATCATTCAGCACCACTTGCATCATCTCCCCGCCCTCTCCAAGGCCCCCACAGATATGCAAATTGTGTCGCGCTAGAATCTCACTCCCAAACGCCAGCCGCTGCCCCGAATCATGATTCCCCGCCACCATCAACACCGGAACATCCCGCTTAACAATTTCCGTCAGCATATAATCTAATAATTCAACCGAGTCCCCTGACGGCGCACTTCTGTCGTAAACATCCCCCGATATAACAATGGCATCGGGCCTTTTCTTATCAATTAATTCCAAAAATCTATCAATCCAAAACCTTTGGTCCCCATTGTCCAGCATAGAAACACCATGAACAACCTTACCAATATGCAAATCGGCTAAATGATAAAAAAACACAAGCTGACCCTCCCTACCAATTTAATAACATAAATCGAGAATAAAAACCAACTAAAACTATTCCCCCACAACTAAACTGCATCTACAACTTCCCCACACCCCTCAAAAAGCATACCCCTTGCAAAATCTAATTTTAAACACCCACCGAAAATTCACAAACTCTACGCTTTTTCTTTACCTTTTACCGGCTTTCGTCCCCTGCCATCTGCAACTCTAAGAGCCATCTCAACACTATCTTCTGGACCTATCTGCCTATACCCTCTAACCCAACGATCGACAGAATGCCTATTCATCCCAAGTTCCTTTGCTATAGCGTCATTTGACAACCCAGTATCTTTAAGTAGTAAAATCTTTGCACGCCTGACAACACCACTAGGTGTTGACTCAAACTCAACCAACCTCTCAAGCTCTTCTTTATGGTTTACATCCAATGTAAACTTCATAATAGCCCCCTTTTCAACACTACGTACATGATACAATATCGAACTGACCTTGTGTAGCAAAAATTAATCTCCCTACCCACTCAAAAACCTAGTTCTTAAAGCTATGTACCGGTGCTGGAATCCTCCCACCTCTGCCAATAAAATCCTCACACGAATAACCGTTCACCGCCATAATCGGAGCACTCCCCAAAAGACCTCCAAATTCAGCCATCTGCCCCACACCCTTTCCCTGTACAGGAATAATGCGCACCGCAGTCGTCTTCTGATTAACCATTCCAATGGCCATCTCGTCGGCGATGATTCCCGAAATCGTAGCAGCCGACGTATCCCCTGGAATGGCAATCATATCCAACCCCACCGAGCACACACACGTCATCGCCTCCAACTTCTCCAGCGTCAGACACCCCTTTTGGGCCGAGTCAATCATCCCATGGTCCTCCGACACCGGAATAAAGGCCCCCGACAGCCCACCAACGTAGCTAGCTGCCATAATTCCACCCTTCTTCACCGCATCATTCAACAGCGCCAAAGCCGCAGTCGTCCCTGGGCAGCCGACCTTCTCCAGACCCATCGACTCCAAAATCTCTGCAATCGAGTCCCCCACCGCCGGCGTCGGTGCAAGCGATAAATCCACAATCCCACACGTCGTCCCCATTCGCCTAGACGCCTCCTGTGCCACCAACTGCCCCAGCCGCGTCACCTTAAATGCCGTCCTCTTAATCGTCTCGCACAACTCCCCAAACGGCCTCCCCTTAACCGCCCCAATCGCGTGATTAATCACACCTGGCCCCGATACCCCCACATTAATAATATCGTCAGTCTCCGTCACCCCATGAAAAGCCCCCGCCATAAACGGATTATCGTCCGGCGCATTGCACAGCACCACCAACTTCGCACACCCAATCGAATCCCTCTCTGCCGTCCGCCTCGCCGTCTCCTTCACAATCTCACCCATCAACGCCACCGCATCCATATTAATCCCCGTCTTCGACGAGCCCGCATGCACCGATGCACACACCCTGTCCGTACAACTAAGTGCCATAGGAATAGCCCTTATAAGCAGCTCCTCCGCCCGGCTCATCCCCTTCGCCGGTAGCGCCGAAAAGCCCCCAATAAAATTCACTCCCACTTCTTGCGCAGCCCTATCCAGTGTCTGCGCCACCCTCACATAGTCCTCCACATCCCTGCACGCCGCCGCACCTATCAGCGCAATCGGCGTAACCGCAATACGCTTATTCACAACAGGAATCGCAAACTCCCGCTCAATCTGCTGCCCAGTTTTCACCAAATCCCTAGCCGCCCCCGTCACTCTCTCATACACCCTCTCGCACAGTCTCCCCACATCCTCACTGCCACATCCCAACAGCGAAACCCCCAGCGTGATTGTCCTCACATCCAGGTTTTCCTTCTCAATCATCGTATTAGTTTCAATAACTTCGTTAATATTAATCATCCTCTTCTTCCATACTCACATAAACCATTTCAGTATAAATAGTTACACCCAACACCCACACTCAAATCCGTTGCATACTCTTAAAAATATCCTCTCGCTGCAACTTAATCATAACCCCAATCCCCTTCCCAAGCTCTTCAAGTTCCTTAGACAGCGTCAAAAACTCCTTGTTCGCTTGCGAAGTATCCACAATCATCATCATGTTAAAGTATCCACCAACAATCGATTGTGAAATATCCTCAATATTCACGTTCCTCTCATAAAGATACATAGTGACCCTAGCAATAATGCCCACTTGGTCCTTACCAACTACAGTAATAATACTCTTACTCTTTTCCATAGAACCCCCCTATTTAGATTCACCAAATAAAATAACTCATTGCCCAAATACTATAGCCACACCTTGATAAATGCAACATTTTCCATTTCCCCCAAAACTCACTTTCCCCAAACTTTCCTTAATCCATAACCTCAAGCAAGATGTCAAATTATACCCACTGACTTAAACAATCACAAAAGCGAAATCAGTTCCTCCAATTTCACTTCACGTCTTTCATCCGCTACAACCCCATTGCCCATGCCATCTGGTGCTAAAACAGCATACTTTCCCACAAGATTATCATTTAAACTTTTCAAACAGTCCTCAATATCTGACTCCCGCCTGCCAATATGACAATTCCCCCAATCCAAAAATCCACAGACCCCATCATTATCACAAAGAATGTTAGGAAGACAAAAATCCCCGTGCGATAAAACAAGTTCTTTACCAAAATCACTTACTTCCCCAATCCCACTCACAAAAGGACAACCATCCAAATCCACCGCCCAAAGCATCTTCAGCGCTGCCGCACACGTCTTTAGTAATCGCCGTCGGTTACCCAAAATCCGTTGATCACACAACATCTTCCCCTTTAGTCTACTCATCAACAAGTACGAAATCCCGTCGTGCACTTCATGATAAATCACCTCTGGAACTGGTAACTTACCCTTCAGCCACCGCATCGCCACAACTTCACGCTCCGCCTCAGTATCCGACGGTCGAATCTTCAGCACGAAACCCTCAAAAAAAATAATCTTCGCCCTCGACCTGCCAACCAAAACTTTCGGTTTTCTTTCTACTAAATTTCCATTTCCACTATTCTCACCAACTTCCACGGCTTCTTTCTCAAACACTCCCTCCGCTAGCATCTCCGGCCGATTGTGTATTGTCTCAATGATGGCCTCTTTCAGCCTCCACTGCCTGATTTTTGCACTATCTCCGCTCAATAAAACCATTGGTACACTTCTACCCTCAAACTCTGCTGGGTGCGTATACTGCGGGTATTCCAATAGTCCCGCCTCAAAACTCTCTTCCTCAGCTGCCCCCGCGCGCAACACTCCAGGTAGCAACCTAGCCACACTGTCAACCACCACCTGTGCCGCTAACTCACCGCCTGTCAACACAAAATCACCTAGCGACACTTCCTCGTCCACAAAATCCCGCACTCTCTCGTCCACACCCTCATAATGTCCACATACCAGCACCAAGTCTTTGCCATCTACAAACTCTCTAGCCATTTTTTGATTGTACTTTCTTCCCCTCGGTGACATCAGCACAACACGCTCCCCCTTGCCACTCACCGCTCTTATCGCCCTAGCCACAGTGTCCACCCTCAGCACCATCCCCGTCCCACCGCCATATGGCGAGTCATCTATCTTCCTAAAAGAGCCACCCGCAAACTCCCTCATATCCACAACTTCAATTTCCAATCTTCCCCTCTGTACCGCCTTCCTAATCACAGCCGTCTCCAAAAAACTTCCAAACGCCTCTGGTACAATCGTCAAAATCCTTATCCTCATCATCCCTCTTCTCCTCTTTTGCCCATCCACTTCCGCCAATACATCATAGAACCCACGCGCAAACACCCATCACTAGAACATCAGTAAAGCCCATTTTAGCCCCTATCCTTTACCCAAGTTTCCCAGAATTTTATTTTTTCCATTCTTGGGAACATTTTTGTTCCCAGAATTCTGATTTTTCAATTTCTAGGAAAGAAATGCTCCAAAAGTCAGGAAAAAGGCCTATTTTGACAGCCAAAATTGGTCAAAATGACCTGTTTGTCTACTTATTTGACCTCCTCTTTCCCAGAATTTTATTTTTTCCATTCTTGGGAACATTTTTGTTCCCAGAATTCT
>X301_European_Hare__coassemble_1065_pt1 | contig 21886 bp, 24 predicted proteins | sample X301_European_Hare__metabat2_high_PE_015 | metagenome-assembled genome bin X301_European_Hare
AGGACATCCAGGATAAGCACATGGATGCTTAGGTTTATGAGGCATAATAATCTCCATTGGATAAAAAGAAACCCAGAAGTTAGTGTACCTCTGGGCTCATCTAGTTACAAAATCACACTATAAGTTTACTCAAATAATTACTGACTTCAAGTATATTTTTTGGACATTAACTATACTTTTTTGACATCGACTATACTTTTTTGACAATCGCAGTTTTATCCCGATCGAACTTGTCGTACTGGGCATCAGTTAGTTTCTTGTGCTCGGGGCAGTATCTTTCGTAAGTTAGTTCAGGACATCCAGGATAAGCACATGGATGCTTAGGTTTATGAGGCATAATAATCTCCATTGGATAAAAAGAAACCCAGAAGTTAGTGTACCTCTGGGCTCATCTAGTTACAAAATCACACTATAAGTTTACTCAAATAATTACTGACTTCAAGTATATTTTTTGGACATTAACTATACTTTTTTGACATCGACTATACTTTTTTGACATCGACTATACTTTTTTGACAATCATGGAACCTTAACCAATTGCAGGGCTCTGCCATGCGCTTTGTACACAGCTTGAAGGCTACTGTTCATTCGTGCAGCAACTTCTTCCCAACTGAGATACTCCAAGTAGCGAAGCATTAATATCGTTTCAAACATTGGATTTTCAACCGCAGCAATTGCTTGAGATATCTCTTCACGTGCCTTGCAAAGTTCATTAATGTCATTGGAAAGTTTTTCCTGCAGATTAAGAAGACGAACAACCGTCTCTTCAAGTTGTGATTTCGCCACAGGACTGCCACCAGTCGGTGTATCAGAAATCTGTGGTGTCAAATATTCAGCATGGCTTCGCAGCTCATCAATTTGAATCTCCTTGCTTTTAATTTTTTTGTTAAGCAAAAATGCCCGCATTAAAAATTCTTTTTTAGTCATTCCTTAATACCTCCAACATGTCAACAGGAATTACGTCCTCCGCAAGGCCTCGCAGAGTCTGATACCAATCACCCTGAAAGAATTCTTCCAGTTCTTTTATGCTCTTTTTAGCAAGCTTGTTGTCAGGCGCCTTTGAAAGCACCCTTTTAGCTTTCTTCCAGTCCTCCACAGCAGTCTGAACAATTGCAATGGCTAGTCTTCTTGTACCTTCCTTAGTCATCTTCAAGCATCTCCTTTACCACAGCCTTTACATCATCCACACTGAACACGACCTCAACACGACCGCCAGCATTTCTAATCTTTTGGTGAACAGATGCCTGAATGGCAGTGGGTTTGTTCCCTGGAACCTTGACCTCAAACGCCGCAAACTTTCCTTTGATGCAGCAGATGATGTCTGGAATGCCCGCTGTGCCATACATACCACCATGCTCTTTCCAAAAAAATGTGCTTGGAACACGTGATAAATATTTTTTGATTTTCTGTATAAGGTCATTTTCGTTCACCCAAGAGCCTCCGAAGTAAAATCTTTAGAGACAACGATTTATTTTGCAAAACACACATGTTACAACGGCCTTCTTCCAGCATATTTGGAACACGAGTAACAGCAAAAAATGCATTATCGCGTATATTAAAAAATTTTTTATTGGTATTATGGGGATAGAGAGAAAAAATATTTTTATATATAGAGTATAATAGGATTTGTGCTGTTCATCGTGTTCCAAAACACCCCAAAGAGGGTGGTCGAATCTCTTCATGCCAACACCTCCCCAAGTTTAATTCCGATAAGAATGCGTCTTTTTGCTATGCGATCGATATCACGCCGCACCCGTGGATAAGACACCATAATTTGTTGTACGAAAGCCTTTTGCGAGTAAGGCTTGAGGCCGCACTCTTCGCAGTAGCTTTTGTATGCAACAAACAGTTCGGTCGAACCGACACGTCCATCGGCGGTTAATTCACAGTAATCATGTACAAAGGACAGCACTGAATCAGATTCTTCTCTGTACTGTTCCAGCTCTTTTTTGTTGACTTGAGTTTCAGAGAACACATAGTGGTTTTGCATCAGCCGGTGAAGTCCTTCCAGCGCGAAGATAAAGATGCCATCCGCTTCCTGTTTGAGCTTGTCGATTAGAAACGGATCGCGCTTATTCTTAGGAACAACGTGATTGAATCTTATGATAATCAGTCTGCGATAGAAGCCCTCTGACTTATCACCATAGTTTCTAGGGATGCTGTTACAGGAGAAGATTAGCTTTGCTGTTGACTGGAAGGAGAATGGATTCTTGTTCTTCTTTTCCACTGTTAGATAGTCTTCTCCGACCAAAGCCTTAAAGACCCCGTTGTCATCAATGTTCTTGGTTGGCAGATCTGCAAATATGTTGGCCAGTTTGCCATAGAGCTCCGCGGTCTTAAATCTTTCATTCAAGGACTGCCAGGAAACATTGCTAACGTTTTCTTTACCAAGCAGTACTTCGTTCAAGACTCTAAGCAGCACAGACTTTCCCGCATCCGCAACACCGACGATTACAAAGCACTTTTGTGCAGTGTTAACTGGAATGAGCGAGTATCCAAGCATTTCTTGAATTAAGGCCACTTGCTCCATATCTCCATCCATAGAATCTTTAAGAAACTGCTTAAAGAGTGGACAATCGGCTGTGGTGTCATATTTTATGTTCAGCTGGATTGTCGAATAGTAATCTGGGGTGTGATCCGTCAGTGTATCTTCTAGGATGTTGTATAGTCCGTTACGGACATTGATGATGTATGGGTTGGGGTTGATGTCCTTGATTGCTTTATTTATCAGAACACGCCACTGGCTTTCAGCGTCTACAATCTGATTGTAGTGTGTGTATTCAGGAATCATTAAAGCCTGAACCATTCCCTTGGCTGTAAGATCATCGATTTGCTTATAAACACCATCCTCATAGTTGTAGTACCCAGAGGGGGCATAGAAGGTATCCTTCTCCTTTGCCATGTGTTGAGCAAGAATTCCCGGCCTGAACGTGGGGTCTCCTGTTTTCTTTATCACATACCAATCGGGCAAATCATACTGTGATTTTTCATAGAGGTAGGCTTGGTTGACTTGATGCTCTGCATAAAGGGTCTTAGCCAGCTTAGATAAAGACCTGATGGAATCTTGCTTGAAATCAAAGCGGTACTTTAGCTCAAAGCTAATAAGGGCAAACGATGTGGAAGGTTCAACGTTATAGAGCCAGTTTTTAACGAAACTTTCTGCTATGCGATAGTCTTCTAACTGATTATCGGTCCTAGGCAGTTCTTTTATCAGCTTAACCAAGGTATCCGTATCCGCAGGGATATGGCTGCGCCCTGCAGGAGATTTGCAGGCGCAGTCTCTAGTCCCCATTTTGGGACAGACAAAGCCTCCTTTCTCTGCGATGGTCCTGCAATGCATAGGCCTGGTACTACTCTCAAGAAAGTGCTGAATCTTTGCCTGTGTCTCTTCTTTGCTGTAACCGGGGTACGGCTCTGAAAGCTTGTGGATTAAATCTGCTCCACCCTCAAACGGAGCGAGATTGGTAATCATTGCATACCACTCACATTCCGAAAGATTAGCAGCATCCTTTTCACAGTGCTGGATAAAATCACATGTCATTCTGACAAGGCCAAGACCCTTCTGTACACCGACAAGTTCGGGCTTTGGTTCTTCCTTCTTCTTTGGTATTGGCAGAAACTCTGCAAGCTGGTCCTGAGAATACTTTCGTTCTGGATGAAAGAGGATACAGTCGACCATAACAGGCTCTTCTTTGCAGTGGTTAAATCCTGGAAGCCTCATAACTCGGCTTTCGTTGATTATCTGCTTATCTCCGCCAAAGTACTCTGCAAGGGCCTTCTGTATCTCTCTGAACCGAGAAACCTTAGCTGAACTGTCCATGAACCAGTATGTATGCAGTGACTTTCTGGTTTTGATAATCATCGATGGCTTAAGCGGAAAGGCATCAATAAGCTTAATCTGCTCATCAAAGGACTTATCGTCGATTTCAACGAACTGGGCGTTGATGCGTGTGATATCAGAGTCCTCTTGGCCACCAAAATTCACGGTGTAAAACACACCATGCATCTGCGCGTTATGCTTTTCAAGAGTAGGAATTAAGGTGGCGAATTTGCCAGCTTCTATTTCAAACTTCTTTCCTTTAAAGATGCCGCGCTTTTTATCATCAAAGACCCTTAAGCACACTTTATCCTGCGGATTAAAGAGACTATTAATTACATCTGCAGCTGTTACAACCATAACTTTAACTCCTTTGAATCAAAGAATTTGACAGGCTTACCAAGCTTGCGTGCGTACCTGATTTCTGCATGTACTTTGGCTGGTAATGTGGTGTTTTCTCTAAACACCCATACCTCTGAGCAAAGACCTAGAAGGGCCAGAGCGTACTGCTGCTCCATCTCCCTTTGGGAGGGAACCTTGGTGTCAAATACCTGTGAGTACAGCAGCTGTCTTGAAATTGGAATCTTGCCTTTTCGGACTATATATTTACAAAACTTAGCGCTCTTCCAGTCGCTTACAACCATGTTTCCTAAGAAGTCTGTGCATAAATACACAAGTGGTCTGGCGCGCAGCATCTCTCTTTGCAGGGCTTTATCCTTGGCATTTTGCTCACGTTGTATTTTTGATAGTGCCATGCCCGCTGTGGGGTCATAGCAGCCAGATTGGTTTATAAAAAGATTACTCATTCTATTTCCTCCAATGTTCCGAATGTTGGACCTGCGGCAGCTTCCGCAATTAGAGGCACATCGAATTCAGGAAATGGCTGAACTTCCATGCAGGCTTTGATAAACATAGCTGCCTCAGACAGATGCTCCTTGGGCACGATGAATGTCAGCTCATCATGAATTTGCAGAATTGGCTTAAGATCCGGCCTCTTTGGAAGGCCCTCTAGGATTCGGACTATAGCAAGCTTTAAGATTTCAGCCGCCGTACCTTGAATTGGTGTGTTTAGGCTGCAGCGCTCGGCAAAGCTTCTCTGGCCCCAGCCACTAGATTTAATGTTTGGAAGATATCTTCTTCTGCCAAACCAAGTTTCACAGTACAGAAGCTTTGCTGCTTTAGCCTTAGTCTCTTCCTGCCAACGAGTAAGACCTTTGTATCCAGATTTGAGGTTATCCAGTATCTGCTGGCAGTCCTCTAAGGACTTATCTATGCCGGCTTTGAACTTAAGTGTCCTCTGAAGTCCTCTGGCAAAGAGCCCGTAGAAGGTGCCAAAATTGACGTTCTTGGCAATTGTGCGATGCTCTTTGTAGTCCTTGGAATGCTTGTCCTGTGCCTCCTCATAAGAGACGCCGAAGATGACACACGTGGTGGCGGCATGGATATCACCATTTGTTCGGTAGGTTTCAAGCATTCGCTCATCTCGGCAGTAGAAGGCCCCAACGCGAAGCTCAATCTGAGAAAAGTCCAAAGACAAAATCAGATGGCCCTCTGGTGCCTTGATAAAGTTTCTAACACCAACGGGGTCATTGGCTTTCCGGGGGCAATTTTGAAGGTTGGGATTTCTAGCTGCGAACCTGCCTGTTTCCGTTCCCAAAGGCATGAGGTCCGGATGGATCCGGCCAGTTATGGGATTAAGGAATTTCAGAAACCCATCGATGTATGTGGCCTTCAGCTTTCCCCACTTGCGGTACTCCTGGACTAGTGAAAATAGATTAGATAGTTCTGGTCTGTTTGCATCGCACCAGTCTTTTAGAAGCACCATAGCCATATCATCGGCAGCCTCACGGTCAGTGGCTGTGGTCTTTAGAACTGGCAGGCCTAGGTCCTTGTAGAGATAGTTTTTGAATGCTTGTGTGCTGCAGTTAGAGCCAATATTTACATCACCTATGATGAAGGCAATCTCATCCTTAATCTGAGCAATTTTTGCATCAGATTCCCTCTGGCGTTCAAGCATAAGGTCTTTGTCTATAGGAACCCCGTTGTATTTCATAATCCCAGAGTAGACTGCTGTGGGGCTTTCAATCTCCTCAACAATGTATCTGTGCTTGGGCAGATAATGGTCAAACCAATCATTAAACTTGTGGTACAGCCTGAGAGCAAAATCAGAGTCAGCACAGCCATAGCGCACAGTCTCAGGATCTTGGGCATCGAGATCATCAAAGTGTCTGCCGAAAGTTACATCTGAAAAGGATGGAAGAGGTATGCCAAACAGCTCATCGGCCAGATGCTTTAGACCGCTGTCAGAAAGTTTTCTAAACTCAAAGTTATTTTTTAATGTAAGTTGGGACGCGCAAATTGTGTCATAGACAGGGGCTTGGATAACTACGCCCTGGGCATAGGCCATTGAAGATTCAAAGGCGATATTGTGGGCAACCTTTGTGATGGTTTTGCTTGTTAAGAAGCTGGATAAGAATTCAAAGAAACTGTCCTTATCTATGTTTTCTCCTGCCTTGTGACAGACAGGAACATAGATACCGGTACCTTCTTTTACAGAGAATGAGCAGCCAACAATATGTGCCTTTGCTGGGTCTAGAGCAGCTTTCTCATCATCACGAAAGGCATCATCTGGTGCAGTTTCAAAGTCAAAAGCTACAATGAAGCTATTACCAATGTAGGCCTTAAGGTCTTTGATGGTTCTTACGCATTTATAATCTGTATTTTCCATAGTCTCTCCTGTAATTAGTAAGGGTTGCAGCAGGCACCAGATTGGCATCTGCTGCAGTAAGCGGTCTTAATTAAGAGGCTGAATGATTTCCCCAGTTTCTGGATCGATGTCTGGCTCGATAAACTGAGAAATAACCGAGGTGTTTAGATTGGCGATGTATTCCTTTGTTTGGGAAATGACAGGACGCACTGCCTGTTTCTCCTCTGGAGAGAGGCTTCGGACCATTGTGAAAGCAGCCTGTGAATAGGTGATGCCAGTGGAGTTAGCAGCCTTTTTAAGTGTGATTTTTGTCACAAGGTCACTAATCTTTCTCCCCTTTGAAAGCTGGCGCTTTGCATACAAGGTAAACTCCTTCAGACTGCTGGTAGGAAGGGACAGCATAATTGGGAAAAGGTCACCTTCGGGTAGGATGTAAAGAGTTCTACGATTCTTACAAGCTTTTGATTTACCCTTGCCGCTGCCGAACACGTTATAGGGACACTCACCACAGGATCCGCCAGGAGTCCCATGTCCAAAGACCCCGTCAAATGAACCACAATCTGGTGGGTTATTGCCGCCGGTGTACTCGCTCTTGAAATAAGCGTTGACTGGGTGGCTTGCAAGAATGATTCCAGTAATGTCCTTGGTCATTTCGGTCTCTTCACCATCGCTGGGAACTTCAAAGGCAGTTCCGCCACCAGTAGGGAACTTCACTCTGTCAGGGGTAAAATTCATTCCGCTGCATTCTGCCAGAGCTTCTTTGAATTCCTCTGAATCTGCTAGTGATGTGTAAGTTGTGGTTGTAGTTGCAATTTCTTTTGTGTTTTGCATAGTATTTCTCCTTTCTTCAGCTCTTTCTAATTCCGACTGAAGTTTTTTCATAAGTGTTAACTAGTCCATCCAGCCAAGCGGGCAGCTGGGCGTCGTTTTCTGCCATCATCTCCCTGCACACACTTGCAAGGGTCTGGGCATTAACTGTTTGTGTGACAATTGAGGCATAGCCATTAGCTTTAAGCGCCGCATACATGTCATCTTTTTTGCCAGAAACTGGCGAGGCATAGAGTTTTGAAGTCAAGTAGAAGGTGCTGCCATTTCTGCTGAACTTATCTACTTCCTCAGTGACCATCACATTGGAGAGGGTGCTTTCCAAAGCATCAATTTCTACGCCAATCTCTTTGACCTTAGCTTCTAGGGCCTTCTTATCGTCCTTGAGCTGTTTGAGTCTGTCGGCCATGGAAAAAATCTGTTTGTTATTCATTTGTTCTTACCTCCTCTTTGTCTTTTTCCATCTGATTTGCGAAGTACGTGGTGCTCCATTTAGTTGCGCCATATACACTTCCTGTCTGTGGGTCGTAGTTAAACTCCGCATCCCAGTCGGCAGGGGTCCCGTCATACTCGTCTACGTAGTCGTAGTTCATGTTTATGTCCTCCTTTGCGATCTAGTTTTCAAAAGGGTTTTTCCCATTGCGCCAGTCATCAACCAGTGCCTTCGCAAGGTCAATTTTGTTTCTCAAAGAGCGTAGAATTTTTCGGTCAACTGTCTTCTTGGCAACGAGATAGATGTAGTGGCAGTTTTCTTTCTGTCCAGCTCTGTGGATGCGTGCCTTTGCCTGATCAAAGTTGGCCATTGAATGAGATAGAGAGTAAAAGCACATGGTGCTGGCGGCGGTTAAGGTGATGCCAAGACCTGCCGCAGAAATTTGGCCGACAAAAACTTGCACATTTGGATTTGTCTGAAACTCGTGAATTTGTGTTTCGCGGTCTTTGATGCCACCCCGGATGACGGAGTAAAGGACGCCCTTTTTCTCGAGAAGAGCCTGAATTGCATTAAGCTCTGCTACGAAGTTGGCTATTACAACCAGCTTCTTTCCATCATTAAGGGTAGCGTCAATGATATCTTCTAAAGCGTTGAGCTTTGCTGTGCTGACACTTACGCTGTTTCCGTCATCATCGGTAACAAAGCCTCCAGTCATTTGAGTTAGGCGCAGAAGCTTGGTTAGAATATTGGCTGCAGTTACTTCACTATTTGTTAGTTGGACTATGCTTTCTCTTTCCATTTCGCAGTATAGCTTCATGGCCTTAGGCTCAAGTTCAACCAGGCGCTCTTCTTCTGTTATGCTCGGAAGGTCCAAGCATTCGGCCTTGGTTGTTCTAAAAGCAATGCTGTGAAGCTTAGCTAGGAACTTTTCTGTAAGTGCTGACTTAAAAACTGGGATATGATTTCCATAACCCTGCATCTCAAAGTATGTGTTTCTGAAGCGGTAGAAGCTTGTCCCAAAAATGTTGTGATTTACGAATCGATACTGAGAGTAAACATCAAGTTCTCGATTGGTAATCAAAGTCCCAGTCATCAGGATTTTCCAAGTAGCAACGTCCCCTAAGTGGTGAAGTGTCTTGCTCTGCCTTGTCTGTGGGTCTTTGATTTTATGTCCCTCGTCGCAAATAACTAACTCTGGCCTAAAATCTAGCAGTTCTGACTCCACTCTCCATGCGCTTTCAAAATTAACAACAAGAATTTGGAGCACTCCGTCCGAGGCTAAACTGGCATTAAGAATCTGCTCCTTCTTTTTTTCAGAGGTGCCGGATAGAACTGTAAGGTGAAATGAAAAGTCAGCATATTTTTCAAATTCTGATTTCCAAACATTGGTGATAGACAGTGGGCAGACAATAACTATCCTTCCGATATGGGAAGTATATGAGCGATAAAGATACCCAGCGACGGCAATTCCCACCAAAGTTTTACCGCAGCCCATTTCCATTAACAGCGCGACCCCGTTACTTCTAATTGGTGAAGGCAAAAAACCAAAGAGTTCAAGGATAAAATCGTATGCTTTCTGCTGGTGTTGGTAAGGCTGTACCTTCACTGGCATTTTTGGGTGGTTATTTGGATACATCATCATTGTCCGCTGCCTCCCTTATTGCCACCTCATCCACAGTGTCACCAGCAACAAGAACTGTAAGCTTTACGGGTCTGCCAAACAGGAAACGCAGAAGTCGCTCCCTCACCGTGACATGCCTGCAGTTAAGGACGCCGTCGTTGGTTCTTTTTTTCAAGATTTTGATGGTTAGTGAATGTTTCACAACTAAATCCTCCATTTTGAAGGACGGTTTGATTTGTATCCGTCACAAGTAGCTCACGGGAGAGAGAAAACTTAAGGTTTTTTAAAAATTATTTTTCTTCTGTCAGGAATTTTTTCAGGCGCTTATAGATGACCGCCATGCGCTGGGCAATCGCTGCCTCGCTCACGCCCTCGGCTTTTGCCAACTCAACCTGCTTTATATCGTCCCAAAACACCTTTTTAATAAGGTCGCGCTGTTTTGGTTTCAGGCTACTGATAGCGCGATGTAAGTCAGAATAGTCCTCTTTGAACACTTCGGACTCCACATCATTTGGGCCGGCCAGGGTATCGCTCTGTGGGTCAAGTGCATCCAATGAAACATGGCGGCGCGTCTCCGTCTGATGGTTGTTGTAAGTCGGCTTGTTAAAATCCTCATCCATTATTTCTTGTGCTGTGCGTCTGGTGATGGATGATTTGTCTTCTGCAGCAGCCAGCCTACGCTGGTAATCTTCTTCGACCATGATTTCGCAGTCCTTATCGGATACATCGAAAATAATGGGATGATTTTTGTCTTCACAGTACGATTTAATAAGCATTAAAGCCTCCATTCTCGTGGGAATGGAGGCCCTCTGAGCAACGAAAAAAGGCAATAGTAACCCAACCGCAGTCAAAACGGAGTAATCTCCATTCCAATTGCAGCTCTCTTGCTCATCAGATTGCTGTGGTGATATTTATTTGTCCTGCTATAAAGTGTGAGCCATCGTGATCAGGTGATGCGCCTTATAGCGGGTTTTCCCTAAAGAGGATGGGCAGGCATATTCTGTAATACGTCACTGTCCACCAAAGAGTGACCCTACTTTTTCTTCCTTGGCTTGGTCAGAGCCAAGTCACTTCCGGTAACGAACTTTGACCCTTAACCGTAACGACCGTCCTTCAAAATCTTACTTGCTTTAGACGCAACGGCTGTTGAAGTCTGCTTACTGTTTCGCGCCATTTTACGCACCTCGTTTTTATTCGAAATTGCCCTGCTTTCAAGGCTAATTTGATTTTATTAGAAGTTATAGCGACATGAAACTGCGCATTTTAGTAAGAGTTGAGTAGGAGTTGAGTAGGAGTTGAGTAGGAGTTGAGTAAAAGTTTAAATATGAAAAAAGATGAGAAAAGTAAAAAAAACCTCCCGCACATGGCAGGAGGCCGTTAGGTGAACTTTAATCCACGAATAATTCAGGGATATTAAATTGTATGTCTTGAGCTTCTGTTTCCACACCAAGATTTCCGCATTTGAGAATACTTCGTCGGATTTTTTTCTCGCCATCAACCATTGTCACATACTTATTATAATTAGATGGCGTTTGTATAAATATTGATGCTTCTCTTGAAAATCCGTTCTGTTGGAAGAATATCGTGTCTGGGTTTGTCGTTCCGTATTCGACATACTCATACCAATCGTTGTCAAAATGGTCAACATGATGGAATGCCTTATACTCCATAGAGAACTTTCTGAAGTAGTTTGATATGCTGAACAATAATACGTTTTCGATAACACTTAAAGATTCCGCAATCACGAGATTCTTATGGTATTTTGATGTCGGATCGTAGTAGTCCGCTACCTTATTGCCTCCAGACCAGACACCTGTTTCTGGACTTTTCTCCTTATATCGCACGGCACTCCACACAATAATACGTAGACCATTTCCACGAATCCAACGAAGAAGAATGGTTGAATACCATCTAATAACCGAATCCAGTTTCCTTGTTCCGGGTTTTCCGATGGTTTCTTTTTCGTAAATGTCCCATTTGAATAACCTGCGCAGTTCCATCATAAACCTTACAAGAGTTTCAAAATCTACATCATCGTTTTTTCCCGTCAATTTTGGATAAGCAAGTCCCTTTGCAATGGCATCGCGCAGGCTTGCTGCTTGGTCACAGGAAAGCGTAATATCATCGCTTGTCTGCTCAACAGGAAAATTATCCATAATCCGCTTCTTCTGTGTGTCATCAATATATTTCTCAAAAGTTTCCGTCACGGGAGTAACATCTCCCATTGCCAGATCACGAGTGTATATGAGGCCGAATTTACGCAAAGCGTCAAAGTCATTTTCCGTTGCCGCGGCATGGCATGAACGCATCTCTATATCGCCGTTAGCAAGGTCATGGATTAGAGCATCTATATGCTTTGCGTTTGATTTTATGTCTATGGACAGTTCCTGCGGAGGAACATCTGACTTTAATAGTTTTGTGTATTGTTCTTCTCTCAGCTTATCATCCTCTCGCACGAGGACTACATTGCCGTATAGGTTATATTTTATGCGCCCAACACGACCGATGAGGTTTCTAAACTCAACCTCATCCATATTGCTCTGACCGTTTTTGTAGCTTGTAATGAAGAGATTGTCTGCAGGAAGATTAACTCCCTCAATCAATGTGCTCGTGCAAAAAATGGTTCTCAAATCACCATTTTCAAAACTACGTTCTATTCGCAGTCTAATATTTGCAGGAAGGTATCCCACATGATAAGCGACTCCACGAACAATAAGATCTGCAAGATAGCAATCGTCATGCACCTCCGATCTTATTTCCGCAGCCAATGCGTTCAGATTAGCATCATTTTTAGGTTTGAAGTTTTTTGCGTATCTTACTGCGTTTTCCAAGACAGAATTTCTCGAACTGCAATACACAAGGCTCTGTCCGTCCTTTCCAACGATTTTGACAATATCACTTAGTTGGCTTCCCTCTGGGATTGTATAGCATAGCTCACGCTCTTTCGTGTAGTCATTAAAGAAGTAGCCCTTTCTAGAAGGTATATCTAGGTAATACTTAAACTGGCAGACAGGAGCAAACTTAGACGCCAACTTGTTCATCTCGCCAAACTCACAGCCTGGTATAATTTTCAAATAAACTTCTGGATTAGGGATATTCGGAGAAGCCAATACAATCGTTGGAAGTTGTTGCATTTTTCGCAGTTGAGTCATTATCTTGAAATAATATGTGCTTCTGCCCCCACGAGCGGAGATTTTATGTGCCTCATCAATAAAGAGAAAATCGATATGGATGTTTTTTCTCTCAATCATCATATGGTGCAGGCGTTCCGGAGTCATAACAAAAATAAAATGATGCTCTTGCTGTAAAACCAAATCTCCAGCGGCGGTTACGACACGGTAATTTTTCTCATTCAAAACCCTCTGCAACGCACCTATCAAATTGCTCTTGACCTCGTTTATCAAAGCTTTTGTAGGCACAAGGATGGCGTAATTCTCTGTGGAACCGTTTTTTACCTGCTCCTGAATATAGGTCTGCACCACAAATGATTTTCCCATTGAAGTAGGACCCGAATAGCTGAAGAATTTTTTATCCATCCCGCGATAGACCCGCATCTGATCATGAAAAAAATACTCCTCCTCTTTTCCAGGAATACGATGTTCGTCCTTATCATATTCATAAAAAATCTGGTCTAGCAAATCAGTACTGTTATATTCGCCAACAGCCTCTGAACAAAGCCCACGAAAATTACCGACAGCGGAAAGAGATGAACCAAGATAATATCTTACAATCTCATCTTGTGGGTATAGAAGGCGTAGCAATATAGCTATTTCCTGCCCCCACAACCTGTCTCTATCAGCGGTCGGAGTATATGTCGATTTGCACAGTAGGTCAGAAAACCGCAATGCATCCTTGATATTAATTTCTCTAGGTCTACGATCTGAATCGAAAAGTTTAATGGAATAGTTATAAAGCAAATTCCCGTAAATTTCTTGGAGATACTCGTCCTTCTCTATATCGCGGTATAACGCTTCCGCAAGAGTTTCGTTTCTTGGAATCTGAATCAATTAGATAACACCCCCTGTCAATAGTTCTTCAATTATACTGACTTTTTCATTAGGGGCATCATTGAACGGCAGTACATAGAAATAGAAACTGTACCCACTTAAATCATTTTGCACAATTAGTTCTGTGATCCGCGACCGAACCCCGTCTATATCCTTTATAAGCTGATCCTTGACAGCATTTCTGTATTTTTGGCTGTCCGTTTCAGGATTGTCGAGTTTAATTGTATAACCGAGAAACGCACCAAATGCCATGTCTGGCTTGTTAGTGTCTCCTTTTTGAGGACGCATCAATTTAACCATATACTGTGTGGTATCTGAATCATAAATTGTATGCTGAGTAGTACTTTCCACCATTAGTAATTCAGCATCTCTATGTTTCTCTATCTTTATGATTTTTTCGAAAGCGCGGTCAACAGCTAATGACAAATCTCCCTCCATATCAGATGCTCCGAAAACAAGCTGATGAAAAGATTGTCCAAATTGATCAAGCGATAAGAGGTGTATTCCATCGCTCTTACTAACAATGCCACCATGGTATTCGTCAAGTTCAATTTTGCTCATAATCTTAGGTGCGCCAAGTTCCTGCTCCATAAAAATAAACAGCAGAATTTCACCAAGAACAGTTCCAGCGTTCGCTCCATATTTCTGTACAAATTTCAACATCGCTCTTGATCCCACAGCAGCCTTGTTTTTTGTCGTGTTGGTTATCTGCGTTATTTGGACCCGTGAAAAAACATAGCTACCAATGTTGTTTATGATGAGGTCTTCCAGTTCACGGAATCTGAATTTGCAGTTGTTGGGATCAATGTAAAAAACGCAAGCTTTGGACGGATTTTCCATGCCGGATATCCTCATTTCCGTTGCCTTCTTAAAAATTTGGTTAAACCTTGGATCCTTCATCGTCCGCTTTAACGGGGAAACCTTATCTTGGTCAACACGGGGATTTTCAAAATAAATTTTTTCACTGGAACCTAAGAAACCATCTACGTATCCGTTTCCGATTTCTTTGATGTTTGCTCTAAGTTTATTGTTTTCGGTACTTGTGATTGCGTAGGTAACAACATTAGCAAGAAGTGCCGATTCATCAAAGGTAGTATATTTCAATATGTTATCCTTCTCAAAACCAGGCATCCTCCCGACAATAGTTCTTCCTGAAATCGTTGTATCATCACGCAGGATATCCTTGATAGCGCGGAAGAGCGCCTCATGTTTATCATTGTGAATCAGCGGAAGGACATACTCCTCGAATCCTCTGTCAATATCCTCAATGGTCAGATTTCTTGCAGCATAAAACAGATTCTTAGGCACCGTATCTCGACCATTCTTCAAATGACTTGGCAGTTCCTTGTAGCGATCATCAATCTCAAGACCGAAGGCTGCAAAAATCCCGTCGCATACAGTTTTAATAGTATCAGCACTGCGCATACGGCTCTGATATAAAAGCGTAATCATTGTTCCCAAGCAAATACGCTTCATCCTGCGATCTCCTTTCCTATAACCTGACTTTTTATTTTTATTACCTCACTCTTTATTGCTGTTTTGTGCATTGAACCATGCAGATTCAATCAATTCATATTCAAGATTATTTTTATCGCAAAACTGTTTTATCTTTTTCATGGCTGAAAGATTGGGCTTTGCTTTCCCATGTTCCCACCTGTTTATAGTTGAAGCAGTAACACTCAGTTCTTGTGCAAGACACTCTTGTGTCATAAAAGCTTTCTGTCTCATTGTTTTTATCTCTATAGAAAGTTGCATAAACTTATCGTCCTCCTAGCATCAACTTAAATTAATTCTAGCACAAACCTTGCGTCTTTCAAGTGAGTTACAAATATTATCTGAGGTACTAAATAGCACAAAGGCGAGCCCTGCAATGTTATAGCCTTTTTATTTTTCCTTGCGGGTTCATTTTGATTTGACCCCATCGAAAATACAGTAACGACGGGGTTCAAAATATCTGCCCGCTTTCATGCCCAAATTGATGGAAATAAAAAAGAAGGCTTTCAGCAGAACACTTAAATCCGCTGAAAGCCTTTATTTTAGTTACTTTTTTATATTTTATGTGCGGTGTATGGTATCAATCTGCGATTCTACATATCCGTATAGTGGCGGATATTCGTCAAGCCGTTTTTGTGGGCGTAATCTTCCAAGTATTTCTTCTGGTTGGTTATCGAGTTCGACTCGCCCACAAGGTCATCGTCCCTCGAAAGCCTTTCATAGAGTGCTGTAACTCTTGCTTTTCCTGCTGTTTTCGGCATCCTTTGTCCTCCTTTCCTTATGTAATATGTTTTGAGATTATAGAGATTACTCTCCCCTCACCAATAGGAGAAAACAGGGGGTCTAAGCGGAACTGTTTTCAAAAAATTTTTTGAAAAATTTTCGGCAACCTCGAAACCGCCTTTGACCGTCTCTTTTCATTTAGAAAAGTACGATTTCATCATCCTCAAAAATTATAGCCCTCTGGCGGCAACTCCATGGTCGGCATTTCCTATTTAGCCGAAGAAGAGGCCGGGATCGTGCGCACACGGATATCGGAGCTGAGCTGGGATCCGCAGCAGGATGAATCATTTTGGGAGGTGGCACTCTACAGCAAGGACCGGATGATCGTGCCCGCCCATGTCGTCCATTCCGCCGATGTCGTGGAGATCAATACCTATGAACAGCTCCGGGAACTCGACAGTGATTCGAACCAGCTTAGGATTTGTTCAAAAATAACTTGTGATTTATCTGAAGGTGTGCTATAATGTTTTCATGAAAATAGGAAAAGCACAAACCGAAAAAATCAACTTGATATTGCCGCATCTTGATGAACGCCTTAAACGAATCTATCTTGCTTCTGAAGCAGAGGCCTTAGGGAGAGGAGGGGCCAAAGAGATAAGCAGGGTTTTTGGCATCCATCAAAACACACTTACCGCCGGAAAGAAGGATCTGCATTCTGGAGAGATTTTGATGTCAGACGATGGGAAAGCTTTCGGCACGAGACGCAAGGGCGCCGGACGGAAATCCATTACTGAAAGCAACCCTAATGTCATCGACGCATTGGATAAACTTATAGATGGCAACAGTTTTGGAAATCCTGAGAACCCATTACGTTGGACAACAAAAAGCCTCCGAAACCTTTCAGACGCACTGAAAGCGCAGGGAATCTCAGTCGGTCACGTTACGGTTGGGAAACTTCTGGAAGAGATGGGTTTCAGCCTTCAGGTCAACCAAAAGATGAAGCAGGTAGGCAAGGAATCCCCGGATCGAGATGCACAATTCAGGCACATAAACGAAACTGCAGCCGCCTACCTGGCCAGAAAAGAGCCTGTCATATCAATAGACTGCAAGAAGAAGGAGAACATAGGAAATTTCAAGAATAGCGGCTCTGAGTACGCTCCAAAACACCAACCGGTAGAGGTTCTTGATTATGATTTTCCCCTTCCGGGAAATGGGAAGGCTGTCCCTTATGGTGTGTACGACATTGCCAATAACGAAGGATATGTTAATGTCGGCGTCAGCAGTGACACGGCAGAGTTTGCTGTCCAATCCATCCGTAACTGGTGGCATTTAATGGGTTCGGATAATTTCCCGAAAGCTGAGGCAATGTATATAACTGCTGACGGCGGAGGTAGCAATGGCACACGATGCCGATTGTGGAAGACAGAACTGCAGTCGCTTGCCAATGAGATTAACATTCCGATTGAGGTGTCACATTTTCCGCCTGGAACATCAAAATGGAACAAAATAGAACACCGGCTGTTTAGTCAGATCAGCAAGAACTGGCGAGGCAGACCTTTAGAGACAATAGCTGTAATTGTCAGCCTGATTTCCTCCACCACGACAGATACAGGCTTAAAGGTAAAATGCAGTGTTGATACAAGGCAATACAAGACAGGCATCAAAATAAGTGATGAAGAGCTTGCTGAGGTAAATATCGTCAAAAATGACTTTCATGGAGAATGGAACTATATTATTATGCCACAAGAAAATCATAAATAATTTTTGAACAGTTCCTTAAGACGGAAGCAATCCAAGTGATCTGCAGGGCTTTGCATGTGAAAGCAGATGAAGTGACAGATATTTCAGTCCTGAAAAAAGGGATGACGAACCGCTCGTTCCTTTTCCACTGCAAAGGAAGGAAATATATCATGCGTATTCCCGGAGAGGGGACGGATCGGCTGATCAACCGCCGCCAGGAGGCGGCAGTTTACCGGGCCATACGCGGGAAAAACATCTGTGATGACGTGGTTTATATGAATCCTGAAAATGGCTATAAGATTACGGAGTTCCTGGAAGATTCAAGGGTCTGTGACCCTAATAATGCCGAAGATGTCAGGAAGTGCATGAGGCGCCTGAGACAGTTCCATGAGCTGAAGCTGACAGTGGAACACGAATTTGATATCTTCGGGCTTATCGAATTTTATGAATCCCTGTGGAACGGGACGCCGTCCATCTACAGGGATTACGGGAAGACCAAAGCGAATGTCCTGTCTCTTAAGTCATACATCGAAAGCCGTGCCCGGGAAAAAGTCCTGGCCCATATCGATGCTGTGCCGGATAATTTCCTGTTTATTGAGGGAGCCGCTGGCGAAGAGATCCGACTGATTGATTGGGAATATGCCGGGATGCAGGATCCCCATGTGGATATCGCCATGTTCTGCATCTACAGCATGTACAACAAGCGTCAGGTGGATTGGCTGATTTCCGCTTATTTTACAGAGGGCTGCGATCAGGAGACACGAATCAAAATCTACTGTTATATTGCCGCCTGTGGTCTGTTGTGGTCGAACTGGTGTGAATATAAGCGTAGCCTGGGCGTTGAGTTCGGAGAATACTCCCTGCGGCAGTACCGGTACGCAAAAGAATATTTTCGCCATGTCCAGGCAGAATGGAAGAAGGGCGGTGATGATGGATGCACACAGTAAAACGCGCGATCATCATGGCGGCAGGGATGGGGAAAAGGATGCAGCCACTGACTTTTGAAATCCCGAAACCGCTGATCTGGGTAAATGGCGTTAGGATGCTTGATACGGTCATCCGGGGCCTCCATGCAAACGGGATTACAGAAATCTACATTGTCACAGGGTACATGAAGGAGGCATTTGATTCGCTACCAGGGCAGTATCTGGGCGTGCATCTCATAGAGAACCCTTACTACGATACCTGCAATAACATTTCCTCCCTCTACGTAGCGAGGGAACATCTAGCGGACTGCATGATCCTAGATGGAGACCAGATCATCTATAATCCGAAAATCCTGTCTCCTGAGTTTGAACGCTCCGGCTATAACAGTGTCTGGACGGAGGAACGGACAAATGAGTGGCTTCAGACTGTGGAAAACGGAATCGTAACTTCCTGCAGCCGGACGGGAGGCAGTAGGGGATGGCAGCTATACAGTATTTCACGCTGGACCAGGGAAGACGGGTGCAGGCTGAGAAGGCACCTGGAGATTGAATTTGAGGAGAAGCAGAACCGGCAGATTTACTGGGATGACGTGGCGATGTTCTGCTATCCGGAAGAGTATCGGTTAGGTATCTTCGAGATGAAAAAAGGTGATGTCGTCGAGGTGGACAGTCTGAAAGAGTTGGCCATGTTGGATAAGGGCTATGAAAAATATTTAGGAGAAATTGAAAAGTGAACAATAAACTTAAAAACATGGAACAAAGACAGATTGACTGGTTGATTACACTGGTGCCGTTTGCGCTAATCATAGGACTGGCGGTACTGCTGTTTCTCTTCCCGGAACAGTCCAACGGCGTCATATCCCAGGTCCGTTTTTTCTTCGGGGACACATTGGGGCTGTATTACCTCGTCATCGGGCTTGGCGTGCTGGTCATCTCGGTATTTCTTTCGTTCTCAAAATATGGCGATATTGTCCTTGGGGAGCCAAGTGAAAAACCAAAATACTCGTTCTTTACATGGGGCAGCATGATGTTCACCTGCGGCCTTGCGGCGGATATCCTGTTCTACTCTTTTGCTGAGTGGATCATGTACGCCACAAATCCACATCTTGCGAAAATGGGTAGCATCACCGAATGGGCGGGCGTCTTTCCGCTGTTCCACTGGAGCTTTATTCCCTGGGCGTTCTATCTCGTGCTTGCCGTAGCGTTCGGATTTATGCTGCATGTCCGCAGGCGTGAACGCCAGCGCTATTCCGAAGCATGCCGGCCGGTGATCGGCAAACACGCTGATGGACTTTTAGGGCGAGTGATCGATCTGTTTGCTCTTTTCGCGCTCCTCGCGGGAACCGCCACAACATTCTCGGTGGCGACCCCTCTCATGGCAAGCATTATCCTGAAACTTTTTGGGCTCAGCTTCAGCCGCACCACTGTGACGATCATCATCCTCCTGATTACCTGTGCCGTGTATACCTATGCTGTTATGCATGGATTCAAAGGCATCGGTTTCCTTGCAAAGCTTTGCATTTATTTGTTCTTCGGATTGCTGGTCCTTGTTTTGCTGATCGGCGGGCAGGGGAGATACATCATCGAAAACGGCTTCCAATCCTTGGGAAAGATGCTCCAGAACTTCATAGAACTTTCAACCTATACAGACCCGTCAAGAACGAATAACTTCCCGCAGGACTGGACGATATACTACTGGGCTTACTGGATGGTATGGTGTATCGCCGCGCCATTCTTTATCGGAAATATCAGCCGCGGAAGAACAATACGCCAGACAATACTTGGGGGCTATATTTTTGGCGTTGGCTCTACGATAGTCAGCTTTATAGTGCTTGGAAACTACAGTCTCGGACTGCAGACGGCGGGTGCGGCAGATTTTATTGCCCAGTATGAAGCGAGCGGAGACCTCTATGGGCTGATCATGAATATCATTGACACCATGCCAATCGCGCCGTTTATACTGGTACTGACACTTGTGTGTATGATTGCGTTCTACGCAACATCGTTTGATTCCATCGCCTATACAGCAGCCTGTTACAGTTATAAGAGATTAGGACGGAATGAGAAGCCAGGCGCTATGATCACATTGCTGTGGTGCATCCTTTTGATTGTATTGCCGATTGCCCTTGTGTTTTCGGAAAGCAGCATGGGAAATATCCAGAGCGTGAGCATCATCAGCGCGTTCCCGATTGGAATGATTATGGTTATTATGATCTGGAGCTTTATCAAGGACGCGAAGGCATATTTCAAAGAGAAATGAATGCTCTGTCAGGCAATGCATTCCAGACGGTGAGGAGGATTCTTCCAGGAAAGGTAGGTCACAAAATGACGTATTTTCTTGGAACGATATATTTTCATGATACGTTGAAATCTTTATGAAGCTGGGCAAGACCAGCGGATAGAAGGGGGCAGGAATTTCAGTTTGAGATGGCGCTTGTGTTAAATTGACAGACATGGAAGAAAGAATTTATACAGAACAAGAACCTCCGGGACCTAGCGGTGGAAGTAACCGCTAATCCTAGAGGTTTTTTTATGCCCTGATGTATTTCTGATTTCGGCTGTTGAGTTTGTCGGGGATGGTTCTTGCCAACACGCCGGCTTCTAGCAAAGGATTTAAAAAGTTCTTTCGGAAATAATTTGCATTTGAAAGACCTACATACCTCATCATTTCGCTTCTGCTTCGCGCCACACTGCAAAAATCGATGAGTTTCTTGATCTTGATATCCTTATCTGTGGTGGTGACTGTGGTGGTATCTGTGGTGGTGACTGTAGTGGCATGGGATTCGGTCGGCCCGACTGTGGCAGTTGCTACGTCAGGAAGCGGAATGATTATCCGGAAGACATCCCCTTCGATGAATTCTGGATCTGCTCCGGAATACATTTTAGGTATGACGGCATGTCCGTGTCCTATGGTGAAAGTCCACGAAAGGCGTAGCTACCGACGAACTTCATAGCGACCCACAAGGTTTGATACCACGGGGTACAGGATGGAAGAGGGGATAGCGAAATCGTAGCCCCACGAACAGAAACCTAATATAAGGTGGATATGGCGGGTAAGTTGGCTAAAGGCAACGAAGCTCAAAAGTTAAAAGCAAAGTTATGAAATGTGTCCATAGACATAAAATTGAGCACTTGCATAGCAGTTGATATCTTTTTCATCTAATCGACGTCTCCCCGTTGGCTTGGTATTTTAATGCAAAATTTGGTGATATAATTATTGTAGCTCTCGTTTTTCAGCTCCTTTGTGAAGTGAGCTTTTTCCCCAACAGATGACCAGAGGTGTTTGTTGGGTTTTTTTTATATTATCCAAGAGATGCTGTGTCCCGCTCACTCAAAATCGTGTGTCTCTCTCGCATAATAGTCGGGTGAATGGAAGATTTTCTTTTATCCTTAGACCCCAACTAAAAGCTAAAACTTATCCCCTTAGCCCCTTTTCCATCCCCCCTTTTTAACCCTTTATTTTTGCGTTATTCTATTCGTGGAAAGAATTTAATTCTAATGAATATTCAGCTAGAAAAAAAAGAAAAGTCCCCGCGTAGGGGACAATTTCTTTGTATCGAAAATAATAATAGTCGTGTACTTATCCAAAGTAC